>ENA-UZXC01000527-UZXC01000527.1-metagenome-genome-assembly--contig:-Day-2-25m-contig-527_pt2 | contig 234787 bp, 208 predicted proteins | sample MGYA00260340_ERZ794900 | MGnify/ENA metagenome assembly ERZ794900 | reverse complement strand
ATATGGAAAGTACTTGTGTGTCAAAAATTGCTAATAAAGCAATGGCTAATAGCAAAACATACATAATAGAACCACTTGCTTTTTTAGTTTCTATCATGGCATTTAGTGTTTCCAATAAGTCATTCTGGCTTTTAAATTTCCATTTGCTGCTCTTGTTGTGCTTATAACCTTCTCCAGCAATAAAAAAAGTAGCTTCGTTGTTTAAGCCTGTTAATTCCCACAGCTTTTCTATGGGCATATAAAGTTGGCCAGCATCAATAGTTGGCACCGTTGATTCAAATATTCCAATTATTGTGACATTGGTTGCATCAAATGTTCCTTCTTTGTCTCGCCATCTTATCAGCACCTCATCGCCAATGCTAAGTCCTGATTTTACTGACATGTTTTTACCAATAAGAACAGGTAACTCTGTATCTGATTCTTTAAACTTAGATGTAGGTAATTCTATTATGTTTTGTTCTGTCTCTACACCTTTAATTATGCAGGTAATGGATCTACCTTCTGGATATATGGTAGCTTGTTGTACTAAAACTGGGGTTACATTTCCTTTTATGGATGATATTGGCCCGTGTCCATCCAATATGGTGAATGGATCTAGTGCATCATAATCGTGATGCAAAACTTGACCTTGCCCGTATTCCCAAGCAATAATATCTCTTTTTGCTTGTTTGTTCCAGCCATCAATTAAACCATTGTAAAACAGGATTAGAACAAACGTAAAAGAAAGCACACCCACATTTAGCCAAGTACGTAATCCTGCACCAATTAAGTTGCGATATGCTAAACGTAATGCTTGTTTCATTTTACTTTATCTATGAATTGAATTATTTCATCTTCTTCTACTTTACCATCTCTTAAATGTACAATTCTATCGAGGTATTTCATTACCTTCTCGTCGTGTGTAGAAAAGAGAAACGTCGTGTTAAGTTCCTTATTTAATGTTTTCATGGTATCTAAAATGGCATGTGCATTTTCGGCATCTAAATTAGCTGTAGGTTCGTCTGCCAATAGTATTTCTGGCCTTTTTACCATTGCTCTTGCTATGGCTACTCTTTGTCCTTCACCACCTGAAAGTTTAGATGGTTTTTTATTGGCCATATCTGCTAATCCTACCCATTCTAATGAATCCATCACCGCTTTTTTACGTTTTGCGGCAGTATGATTTTGAAGGAGCAGGGAGAATTCTATGTTTTCGAATACAGTGTAAACAGGCAATAGATTGTAAACTTGAAATATAAACCCTATGTGATGGTTTCTTAGCAAAGCAGAATCTTTATGAGAAAGATTTGCAATGGATTTGCCCATAACCGTTGCCGAACCTTCTGTTGGGCTATCTAAAGAGCCAATTATATTTAATAATGTGGTTTTGCCTGAGCCACTTGGTCCTACAAGACCGGCAAATTCTCCTTTGCTAAACGCTAGATCTATGCCTTTTAAAGCAGTAAAATATCCATCTCCAACTTTAAATCGTTTAACTACATTTTCTAACTGAATTATTTTTTCTGTACTCATATTTTAATGGTTATAGACACACATAAGCCTTATCCCTGGTCCGCTAAATGAATTGGTGAAATCGTTTTCTCTAATTCCTTGTTGCGTTGCAGGATTATAAAATGCCATTACGTATCCGGTTATTTTATTAAATGAATGTTGATAGTTTATAAAAAAAGCAAGGTCTTCGGTTTGCCAATTATAATAAGCTATTGTCATTAAATTATCGAACATACCTAGCGGGTAAGACAAGGTGGTTGCTGTAATATTAGCAATGTTATCTAAATTAAAATCGGTTGAATTGTATGCAAGAACCAGATGCTCGCCCATTGCATTTAATCCGTTGCCGATACCAAATGTGTAGTCCATACCTACATTTAGCATACTTTGATTGGTTAAGAATCCAATATCTTGGTTTTTGATGCTTTGAGAAGCCTCGAACCAAAGTCCAATGGTTTTATCCCATTTACCGTCAATGGCAATACGATCTTCTGATATATTGGTGAATAAATCACTCATTAAAATTTTAGAAGCATCTGCAATTCTATGATGGTAAGATAATGCTATTTCGCCATCTTTAGTTGGCAATTGTATTCTACCTCCTATTTCTGGTTTTGTTTTGTTTGTTTCAATAGCATCAAAGCCCCTGGTTTTTAAATTGCCATACAATCCCCAAACCCAAATATTAGCATTGTTTAAAAAGGAGTATTTAGTTAATACGCCGTACACGCCATTTGTTAGTTGCAATGGATCTCTAGGGTCAATCTCATTAAACCATTGTAATGGTCTTAACAACGTTGCAGATCCAAAATCAATTTTCTGTAATCCTGCTCGCACTTCCAAGTGTTTGCTATAGTATCTTGCCCAAGCCCTATAAGGAGAAACTGTGGTTTGGGTGGAGCTTGTATCTAAAGGAATGGTAGAAAAATTGCCCGATAGGTTGTATGAAAGTTCAATATCAAACAGGTTATTTGAATCTAATTGATAAAGGTAGTTTATCTGTGGGATATACCTGGCTCCTGCAAGTAAGTCTAGCTCAGCATCCGGACTATAGCCTGCAATTGCAGATGCTTGACCTTGAAAAGTAACCTTGTGCTGAGCTAATACAGTAGTAAAGGACACCAATAGAGCTATGTGAAATAAGATTCTCATTTCTTCTCTAAAATTCCGTAAAAAAACATATTAGTTAGAGCCAAGGTAAGATCTTTAACAGTATCAAACATATCTATTAAGTTTTGATCGATTAGTTTTTGCTGTATTTGTTCCAAGTAATACATAAAAAATTCAACCTTTAAGTCTTTTTTTAGATATCCATCCTGTTGTGCTTTCATAAGGAATTGTTTAAAGTAGGTTCTTCCTTTGTCGCCAAATTGATGTATAATCTTAACAAGTTCTGTATCTTTAGAAGAGTATAAATCTGAAATAAACTCCTTGCTATACTGCCTACTAATGTCTCTTTTTAGAAGAATAGAAGCATTTATCTTTTCTGGGAAAGTTATATCGCTTTCAAATATTTCAGTTTGCTTTTTGAAGTTTTCGTTAAAGTCCTCCTGAATAATATGCCTAACCAGTTCAGCTTTATTTTTAAACAAGCGATAAAAGGTCATTTTGCTTACGCCTGCTTTATCGCATAACTCTTCTACGTTAACTTTACGTATACCGTGTATATGAAAAAGATCAGTAGCTGTTTTACATACAATGTAATAACTCTTCATTTTGTTTACAACTTGAACCATTTGTTACTAAAATTGAAATAAAGTTACGTTTAGTGTAATTAATTAAAAAATATGTAACACTTAAATTTTCGCTCTAAGTCTTGTGTTCTTATGGAAGAGTGCGGAGGTATTACAGAAAAGGTGGGGAAAAACTAATGGCTCTTGTGTTTCTTTTTATGCTTTTTGGCTTTTTTAATTTTTAAAATGTTGTTTTCCTCTGTTTTATTTTTAGAGTAATGATCATACACAGCATTTATAAAACTAAGGATTATACCGATACCTATTACAATATAAAAAATGGTGAAAAGTTTACCTTCCTTAGTTTGAGGACTGAAATCCCCATATCCAATGGTAGTTAAAGTGATAACTGAAAAATACACAGCATCTATCCAATCCCAACCTTCTAAATAGTGATACACAACAGTACCTAAACCTAAAACTATGGCAGTAGTTAACAACAAATCACGGTATTCTTTATCTTTAAAAAACGATATTATTGTTCTTATATAAAACATAGTTAGTGCATTCTATCTCCTCTTACCTCTAAAGTTTTAACCATTTCAGCTTCATATGCAACAAATTCATTCCACCGTTGCATAACGTGTTCTTCGCTTGCATATTTTTTAGCAAGTTTAATAAAGGTTTTATAATGGCCAGCTTCGCTAACCATAAAATCGTGGTAAAAGCTTTTAAGTGTATCATCTGTAATGTGTAGACTTAATAATCTAAATCTTTCGCAACTTCGGGCTTCTATCATTGCAAAAACCAACAAGTATTCTACCAATTGCGTGTTTATATGTCCGCCTTTTTTAACAAAGCTATTGAGTTTATTTACATATAAGTCTTTGCGTTGAAAGCCAAGTTCATAACCTCTTTTATTAAGTTCTTTTAATACTTTTCTGAAATGCCCCCATTCTTCGGCTACCAATGGAGTTACTGCTGCAACAACGTCTGGGAAATGACTAAATTTACAAATCATACTAATTCCGGTAGAAGCAGCTTTTTGCTCGCACCAAGCGTGATCTGTAAGAATGTATTCTATACTTTTTTCAGCAATATTTACCCATCTAGGGTCTGTAGCCATTACTAAACCAAGGGTTGTTTTGCTAGCAGATGATACATCCATTTCCTACAAATTTATCTATATTTTTTTGGTTAGAATATTAACAAACAACTTAAAAATATAAGAGCTCCAAGAATTAGTAAAACCAATGTATAAGGTAGAATGTCTTTTGCCTTTAAGCCTGTAATGCTTAAAAGTGGCAAAGCCCAAAATGGTTGTAACATATTTGTGAGTTGGTCTCCATAAGCAAGGGCCATTATAATTTTATTTAATGGCACATTTAGTTTGGTTGCAGCATCTAATATAATGGGTCCTTGAATTGCCCATTGTCCACCACCGCTTGGAACGAATATGTTGACCAATCCTGCACTAAAAAAAGTAAAGATAGGCATAGTTGTTGGCGTTGAAATTTGAATAAACCAATTGGATATTAGTTCTATAAGACCGCTACTCTGCATTAATGCCAGTATCCCAAAATACAGAGGAAACTGTATTAGAATGCCTGAAGAGCCTTTTATTGCTAAATCAATAGCGTTTAAAAACTCATTAAAGTTTTTGTGCAGTAATATACCTAAACCCAGTAAGGTAAAATTAATATAGTTTGGCGTCATAAAAGATAAAGATGGGCCAGTATCCGTTACTCCTAAATATAGAGCAAATAATACTAAGCCTAATCCTACAAACTTGCTTAAAATTTTAAGCTGATCAATGTGTTCTGCACCTATTAAATCTTGCTTATTTTGATTAACTATTGGCTTAGAAATTACATTTGGTATGGATGCATTAAGATAATACCCCAGCTTGTAAAAGATAAAAGGAATAACCAGTAATAGCAGACCAAATGCTACTAGATTCATTGTACTAAATACAGTGTCTGTGTAATAAATTGCTTCTGGCAAATTAGGATTGGAAGCAATATCTTGTAAGTGCCCTTTTTCTGCAACTTTAGTAAGAGCAGATCCAGATAATCCTCCGTGCCATACCATTAAACCTACATAACCGGCTGCACCAATTAATGGATAGTTTAATGGAATTCTTTTTTGGGTGAAATCTTCACCAATTTTTCGTGCTAGAATAGCCCCAAAAATCAAACCCAAACCCCAATTAATAAAAGCTACTAAAATTGTTGTAATTATTACTATAGCTGCTGCTTGTGCAGTATTTTTAACAGGTTTTGTTATTAGCTTAACAACGCTATTAAAAAAATCTGATAGAGCAAGGGCGTGACCTAATACAAGCATCAACATCATTTGAAAAGCAAATGCAAGCAAATTGGTATTCCATAGCCCATTTTGCCAGTCTGAAAGCAACTGCACAGCAGGTTTATTAGAAGTTATTAGTGCTATAACAAATACAAAAAGAGTTAGAATAATTGCAATGCTAAAAGGGGAGGGGAGTAACCTTCTAAACCACAGAGAATATCTTTCGGTAAATTTCATAGCAGTCTAACTAGCTTTTCCAAGTATGTTTTATCTATTTCTTCAAACTCATTAAAGTTGATGCTATCAATATCTAAAACCGCATAAACCTCATTGTTTTTTAAACACGGTACCACGATTTCAGAATTTGATTTTGCACTGCACTCAATATGTCCCGGGAATTTGTGAACATCATCAACCATTTGAGTTTTGCCAGTTTCCCAAGCAGTGCCGCACACTCCCTTTCCAAAACCTATGGTGGTGCAAGCTATTGGTCCAATAAAAGGTCCAAGTATTAAATTATTGTTTTGGACTCTGTAAAAACCAATCCAGTGGTGCGGAAAGAAATCGTAAACCAAACGTGTAATGTTAGCCATATTTGCAATAAGATCAACACTAGAATCTATTAGAGATTCAGCTTGTATTAGCATTTGTTGGTATTTGAATTCTCGTTTCAAGATTACAATATTATTACCTGTGGATTATAATTCCTTATTTAAATCTGCGTTAACTTTGCCATATGACTGAAAATCTTATGAAAACTTCTCACCTAAAAGTGTTAATTATCGTGCTAATTGTAAATGCCCTATTTTTAATGGGCTTGATATTATTTATGCTATAAGCTATTATTCTACTTCTTTTTTCTTAAGAATAATATAACCCCATTCACTAAGGGTGCCATCTTCAGACAAGTTATATTGGTCTGCTACTTCGTAACCTGTTGTAATATCAATTTCGTGCCCAATGGCTTGCCATTTATTCGTAGATAGGTTCAGTATTACTCTATAATCATTGTTAGAGCCTCTGTTAATAATTAAAAAGTCTTTGTTTTCATATTCGTTATCAAAACTTATAGGACTATTGGTAGCGAAAGCTTTTTCAGATTTAATACTGTTTAGATTTTTATAGAATTTAAAGTATTCGTTAGCACCTTCTTTATTCCAATTAACGCTATCTTTTTCAAAAAACTTGAGCCTATGCCTTAAGCCAACTTCTTGTCCGGTATATATTAGAGGTAAGCCTCTTACCGTATAACTTAATACAGCCATCGCCTTCCAAGAATTTTCCAATCTTTCGTTTATTGTGCCATTCCAACTGTTTTCATCGTGGTTGGTTAAAAAATTCATTGGAAAAACGTGGGTTCCAATAATGCTATCTTTATTGTTCATAACACGTTCTACTTCACTTGTGTTTACCTCACCAGAAAACAGCTTATTAAATACGTGGTGCATTTCCCATCCATAATACGCATCAAATGCAGAATTAAATTGAGCAGGTTTATGTGCTTCACTTTCAGCCAACATAAACATAGGTTTAATTTCTTCTAATGCAATTCTTGCTTGTTCCCAGAAATCTACGGGTACTTCCATTGCCACATCGCATCTAAAACCATCAATGTCGCATTCTTTAACCCAAAACTGCATACTCTTAATCATCTCTGTACGCATATCCATGTTATCATAATTAAGGTCTGCAACATCTGTCCAACCCCAAGATTTTCCATCTTCACCTATTGGGTCTGTTATTTTACCCGTGCTGTCGTGGGTATACCAATCTTCATTATTTTTTAGCCAAGCATTGTCCCACGCAGTATGGTTTGCAACCCAATCCAAAACAACTTTTATGTCCATTTTGTGGCATTTTTTCACTAATCTTTTAAAACCGGCAACATCTCCATATCTAGGATTAACTGCAGTATAGTTGCTAATGGAATAAGGGCTACCCCAATACTTGTCGTAATCTGGACTAGCCATGTCAGCGACAAAAGTATCTCCAACAGCTTTTCTATTTAGCTTTCCAATAGGTTGTATTGGCATAAACCATAAAACATCAACTCCCAAGTCCTTTAACCTAGGTAAATCTTTCTCAAAAGCTTCTAAATTCCCTTCAATGCTATGCTGTCTTAAGTTTACTTCATAAATGGTGGCATTTTTAATCCATTCAGAGGGTAAAGTTTGGTTCGTTTTTTCTGAGGTAATGTCTTCTTTAGATGCAGAGTTGCAAGCTGCAAGGATTAAGGTTAAATATAAAAGTTTTTTCATTTTAGTTTTTAATATCGATGGTGTAAGAATATCCAGGTGCGGTAAGGTTAAATAATACTTTATCTTGTTTCTTTTGTCCAATGCTTGATTCTGTAGCTCCTTTATTTATTAAGATGATAACTTCATTGTTAAAGTACTTTCTTTTTATTACCAATAAATCATCGGCAGTATGCATTATTTCTGTTGAACCATAAAGCAAAGCCATATTTTCTTGACGAATTTTAAGAAGGCTGCTTAATTCTTCTCTTAACGTCTTTTCTTGAGGGTTTACATCGTTAAATCTCATCATTCTTCGATTATCTGGGTCTCCGGCACCAGGCATTCCAATTTCATCTCCATAATACATAATGGGGATACCAGGAATAGAAATGTTATAAGCATTGAACAGAGCCATTTTTCTATAAGCTAATGTATCAGTTACCATTATATTGTTTTTCCATCCAAAGCGTTTGTATTCATCCATTGGAATATCAAACTCTATGCTTCCATCCGCATAGCTAATAAATCTTGGTTTATCTTGATTACCAGTGATATTACCCATTAAATGATGATGCCCGTAGGTACTGAGGCTTGCTTGCAAAGATTCACTTAACCTCTTAAAAGATTCTTTAGGCTTTGCAAATACGGGAAGAGCATTGTCGTACATGTTAAAGTCAAACTGAGCATCAAGCAGCCCAGAACTGACGTAACTATTTATTAAACCATGTCCGCCATATGTTTCTCCAATTTGGTATATGTATTTACCTTTCTCCTTGCCAATATTTTTAACCTTTTGGGTGAGTGCTCTCCAATAGTTTTCAGGAATGTGCTTTGTAGCATCGTGTCTAATGCCGTCAAAGTCATATTCTTTAATCCAAAAAACTGCAGAGTCAACCATAAAGTCTGTTACTTTTTGGTCCATTAGGTTTAGTGTAGGTAAAAATGTATCAAACCAAGTTGTAAGTCTTTGTTCGTCCCAAAGTTCTGTATTCATTCTTCCGTCTGGTAAGTACAAAGGAGTAACCCAATCTTTGTGTTGCTGATATACACTATGGTCTTGATGTACGTGGTTTGCAACATAATCTAATACCACACTTAGTCCGTTTTTATGTGCAAGGTTTAATAATCCTCTAATATCCGATGGGTCTCCAAGTCGATAATCTACAGTTGTGGAAGTAATGGGCCAATATCCGTGATAACCACTAAACTTAGTGCTTGGATCTTTAAATTGTCCCCAAGCGTCGGTTGGGTTTTGAGTAATTGGAGAGATCCAAATGGTATTTATACCTAGATTTTGAAAGTAACCATCCTTTATTTTTTGGATAATACCTTTTATATCGCCTCCCTGATATTGAGCTTGTGGTAATATTCTTTCGTCATTTACAATAATGTTATTTAGAGTATCACCATCTTTAAAACGGTCTACCATCATAAAATACATAATACTGCTGTGCCAATCATTATTATTTAGCTTTTTACAATCCATAAACACCTTACCCTTTTCTAAAGGAATAAGGATATCGTTACTTGTAGATTTTTGATTATAACCAACAATTCTTATGTGAGAACGCAACTCATATTTTGCAAAAGGCGGTATTTGTACTTTAAATGTGTTATTCTCTTTTTCACTTGAAATTCTATAATTATTCCAATAAGCATATATTTCATCCGTATTCTCGGATGAAATAAAAATTTTGGATGAAGTAAAACTATCTGTTGAAATTATACTTTTTTCTCTTTTACTAATTCCAGCAATGGTAATGATGTTGTTTGTGCCTCCCATTCCATTTGGCTCTTCAGCTACATTAGGGTGATTTATTTCTTTACCATCCGCAACTAATTTGTATTGATACTTTCTTGGTTTTAAGTCAAGAGTTATAAAATATTCTCCTTTGTTCTCTTTGCTTTCTTTTAAAGGTTCAGACAATATCCAATTACTAAATTGTCCCTTTATTCTTATTTCTTTAAAACGAGTTAAAGAGTTATCGAAACGTATAGTTGTTTTGATGGTTTTAGGTGCTTTTACCAAAATAGAATAAGGGATGCCTTCAGCAAATATGGTAAGATTGCTTAAGGGTTTAATTGCCTCAATTTTTGGTACTAAGAAAAGTAAATTTCCTATAAATGAAATCTGAATTGCATCATCAGATATTATAGAGTCAATTTTAACTTCTGTTGGAAAATAATCTGAAAGTATAACCTTGGTTGTATCTGGGGTTAGTTGGATAGGACTTGCCAATCCATACAACTTGGATGCTTGAGGTGATGTATTAACCTTGTTACAACCTATAAGTACCAAAGCGGTAATTAGTACAAGAGACGAAAAAAATTTGTTTTTATTAGACATAGTGTCAATTTTACACTATGGCAATATTAGGATATTTCTTTGAGAATGTGATATATAGCGGGCAAAAGCTTCCTTGCTTATTCCAGATTTAAACTTATAATAAACGTTCTTATTCTTCTTAATTTTTAATTAGGTTTGGACGGTACAATCATATGAGAATAAGTATACCGAGATATTTAGTTTATGCAGTAATTTTAATTGTTATTTGCTTGGTATTCTTTGTTCCTATATTTCCAAGTGTAGATGGAGCAGCACACCTTTATAACTCTTTAATTTTTAAAGACTTATTTATGGATTTACCAAGTGCCTATAATAAGGTTTTTACATATAATAAGATTATTGTTCCCAATTGGTTCGACCATATTTTTATAGCAGGATTGTCATTCTTGTTTAGTGCTCTATTGGCTCAAAAAATATTTGTGGTAATAACTATTGTGTCTTTTACACATGCCTATTTTAAGGTTGGTAGTGGCAATGATATTTTGACCTTGCTAATTCTTCCTTTTATTTTTTCCTTCTTTCTTATTACGGGGCTGTACAATCAAACTTGGTCGTTTATTGTTTTTCTTTATTTCTTAAGTTTTTTGGATAGAAATAATTTTAAGGTTAAGAGAGAGTTTAAGTTTTGGTTAATAATCTTTGTTTATGCAATGCTGTTTTGGATAACTAGTGTTTTAGGATATGGGTTGTTTTTGGTGCTTTTAGGTATAACATTATTTAATCAGAAAAAACTGTCTAAGGTTATAAGGGATGCTGTAATAACAGTCTTTTTAATCTCACCTTCTTTTATTTTAACAATATACTTTGTAGCTAATACATCTATGTCTAATGGGGAGCCAGTAATTGGTGTTTTTAGCAGAATTATTAATCTGCTTTTATTAGATAGTTTAAAGTTTTCTGGTATGGGAGGTGAGCCGATCTTCCTTGGTATAGTTAGTATATCAGTAATAATTCTTTTAGTGCTAGTTTTGAGAAATAATAAGAATGTAGGTTTATATGTTTTAATTGGCTGTGTTTTATTATTGTTTGCAATTGCGACTCCAAACCATGTTGGAGCTGGCATGTTAAGCAATAGGTTGGCATTTTATTTTTGGCTATTTGTATTATTTTTCATTAAGAAATTTAGCTCAAATGTTAAACTCAATTCTTGGTTTTCAGCTATAGTCTTAATCTGTTTTGTTTTAACAATGAATAAACGGTATAACACACATTTTGAAAAATATGGAGAGTTAAGTAAAGAAATTTATGACATTGGAATAGGAATAGAAACTGGAAAATCAGTTTGGTCGGTAAATTATTCTGATGAATGGTTTGTAGGTCATAGTTTAAATTATGCTTGCATTCCAAATAAAGCGATTGCAATTGATAATTATGAGGCTAACTATGCTTGGTTTCCAATACGTTGGCGAAATGAGTATAGATTTTTAGGCCAGCAATACAAAAACTTATGGGTTGCACATAGTTTAACTAACTTCACTAATGTGTCAACAGATTATATTCTTACTTATGGCACTATACCCAAGCCTGTTAAAGAAGAGTTATTGAAGAGTTATTATGTTATTGATAGAAATGAAAGGTTGATTTTACTTGCCAAAAAAGACTAGTTTACGCTTAGTCCATTCTTGTCAATTGTTACATCATGTACATTGCCATGAAATCTAACTTTAAAAGAAAAGCTCGTCCAATTTGCAGGCAAAAATGGTTTAAAAGTTAGCTCGTTATCAATTACACGCATACCTGCAAAACCTTTTACAATACTCATCCAAGTGCCAGCCATACTTGTAATATGTAAGCCATCTCTAGTATCGTTATTGTAATCGTCTAAATCCAGTCTTGCAGTTCTTAGATAAAACTCATAAGCCCTTTTTTCATCGCCAAGTTTAGCTGCTAAAATACTGTGCACACAGGGTGAAAGCGATGATTCGTGTACAGTTAGAGGCTCATAAAAGTCGTAGTGCTTTTTAAGTTCTTCGTTTGTGTATTCATCTTCAAAAAAGTATAACCCTTGCAAGGTATCTGCTTGTTTAATATAACAACTTCTTAGTATTCTATCCCAACTCCAGTGCTCCACTATAGGTCTCTCTGCATCGGGTAGTTTTGACACAGGTATTAGTTCTTTGTCTAAAAAACCATCTTGTTGTAAAAACACTCCATGTTTTTCAGAAAATGGGTAGTACATATTGTCAGAAATCTTTTTCCACTCTTCTGTTTCTGAAAGATTAAAGTCTGTAACTTTAACAATTCGTGCATAATCGATACTGAAATTAGCTCCCACATATTCTATGGCTTCTCTGCAATAATCCAAACACCAAGCTGCTATTTTGTTGGTGTACCAATTATTATTTACATTGTTTTCAAATTCGTTAGGACCGGTAACACCTAACATTACATAACGATTTTTGTCTTCACTCCAATTTACTCTTTGAGCCCAAAATCGAGCGATACCAATTAGAACCTCTAATCCATATTCAGCAAGATACTTTTTGTCAGAAGTGTATTTAATGTAATCGAAAATGGCATAAGCTATGGCTCCATTTCTATGAATTTCCTCGAATGTTATTTCCCATTCATTGTGGCACTCTTCACCATTCATAGTTACCATTGGGTATAAAGCTGCCCCATTCTTAAACCCTAATTTTTCAGCATTTTCTATCGCCTTTTGTAGATGTTTGTATCTGTAAATTAACAAGTTACGGGCAACATTGGTTGGTGCTGTAGCTTGGTAAAATGGCAAGCAATAGGCTTCTGTGTCCCAATAAGTACTTCCCCCATATTTTTCGCCCGTAAAGCCTTTTGGTCCTATGTTTAACCTTTCATCTTCTCCTGTATAGGTGCAGTTGAGTTGGAAAATATTAAATCGAATAGCTTGTTGGGCTGAAACATCACCTTCTATTACAATATCACTTTCTTCCCATTTTAATTTCCACGCATTTTGATGATTGCTCAGCAAAGTTAAGTAGGAAATGTCTTTGCTTTGTTTGCTTATTTCAATACAGCTTTCTTTAATTTTTTCTTTATCAAAATCCAAAGATGAAATTATGATTGCTCTTTTTTCTATGCTTATCTTATCTCCACCTTTTGCATCAAAAACGGTACTTATTTCCGTGTATTTTTTGGTAAGCTTTTTACTATTAAAAACTACATTTTTTTCATTTAAATTAATTTGAGTAGAAGTGTGTACCCCGACTATAAAATTAGTTTTTTTAGTTTCAGCAATTAGTAAGGTGTGATTTTCCTGAGCTGTTGTTTCAATTCCAGTCCAAAACTTTTCATCGTAATTAGAATCCTCATTTTCAATTTTACCATCTGTGTAAGACTCAATTTCTATTGTAGCATCTTTATCAACACTAAAATTATAATTTATTACTCCTAGGTTGCTTTGTGCTAGGCTGCAAAATCGAGTAATTTCAGCGGTAACGGTTATTCCATCTTTATTTGTAGCAATAAAACTTCTATGGAGTGTGCCGTGCCCCATATCTAAAACCCTTTTGAATTTAGAAACTTTACAGCTCGCTAAATCTATATTGATGTTGTTGATTTTAATGTTTAACCCCAGCCAATTGGGTGCATTTAAAACTTTGGCAAAATATTCTGGATATCCATTTTTCCACCAACCAACTCTTGTTTTATCAGGATAGTAAACTCCAGCCACATAATTTCCTTGCAACGAATCTCCACTGTAACGCTCTTCAAAATTGGCACGTTGGCCAAATTTACCATTACCAATGCTAAATAGACTTTCGCTAACTCTGTTTACATTTGGGTCAAAACCTTCCTCAATAATGTGCCAAGGATGGTGCTTGATGTAGTGCTTCATCTAAGGACTATGAAAATAATTTATATAATTTTTCTATGGATACCTCAGTCCAGCTAGATATGCTAATCTGTGCTCCCTTCAAACCTTTCTCTGTGCCGTAATAAACACTTTTAATGTTTGCTTTTTTTGCAGCTGTTAATCCAGCTTGTGAGTCTTCAAAAACGAGACATTCAGAAGGATCAATTTGTAATTTTTCTGCGGCAAGTAAAAAAATGTCAGGTTCTGGTTTTGAATGAGGTGTCATACCTCCATCTACAATAGCGTGAAACTCTAAAACTAAATCCAATTTATCAATAATTCTAATGGCATTTCTACTACTAGAACCAATTGCTACCTTTATGCCAAGTTCTTTAACTTTAGTGTTGAATTTAATAAAACCATCAAAAACTTCGTTTGGAGTCATTTCGTCGATGTATTCTAGATACATGTTGTTTTTGGATTGCAAAAGATTTTGCTTTTCAGCTTCTGAAATTCTACTGCCACTCCACTTTAAAATTCTATCGAGCGACTCCTTACGGCCTATTCCTTTTAGCTTTTGGTTTTGTTTTTCAGTAAGATTATAATCAAGTTGTTCCCCAACCCATTTCCAAGATTGATAATGATATTTTGCAGTATCTGTAATTACTCCATCTAAATCATAAATGCACGCTTTCAGACTCATTTGACTTAATAGTTTTGTTATAATGATAATTTGCTAAGGCCTCAACAGGTCTTTTTTCAATATTTCCGATGGTAAATCTATGGTTTCTAGCCACTTCTTCCAACTCTTTTCTGAAATAATATGCAATTGACCCAACAAAATGAACAGGTACGTCTCTAAAATTATCGAAACACCAAACATGAATGGATATAAATTTAGCCAATCCTTCATAAATCATTTTAGAAAAATATGGATGAGAAGCATTGCTACTTGCAAACCGCATAAAACTTGCTAAATATACATTTGGATTAGGCATGTTGTATGTTGCTTCAAAGATACCTTCCTTAAAAAGTCCGTATTCTTCACCAAACTTGGTTGCAAGTTCTTCTGGCATTCTCTTATAAATCCATTCTGATAACATTATTTTACCAAAATAAGAACCGCTTCCTTCATCTCCTAAAATATAGCCTAAAGCAGGCACTGCTTCAACAACATTTTCACCGTCAAAATAACAACTATTAGAACCAGTACCAATTATACAAGCTATGCCTGGTTTGTCTTCTACTGTAGCAACGGCAGCTCCAGTTAAGTCGTGATCAACAATAGTGTTTGTACTTTCGGTAAAAACATGTTCCAAACCTCTTTTAATAATAAGGTTTCGTTCATCACTAGAGCATCCTGCCCCGTAAAAATATATTTCTTTAATGTTTTTAACATTTGCACTTAAAACTTCATTTTCTTGAAGTTTTTGAATTACCAACTCTGTACTATGAAAAAAAGGATTAAAGCCCATTGTATTGGTTTGAATCCTTTTATTATCTTTATCTATAAGCAGCCAATCACACTTTGTCGAACCACTATCTGCAACTAAAATCATTTCCCTGATAACGCTATTTGCAAGCAAACTTAGTGTAAAAATTACACTTTGGAAAAAATAGCTAAATTTACCACGAAATAGAACGTCTAAATTCAATAAATGGTCTCTAAATTTGATAAACAAACTAACCCCAATGTATCCGTAGACTGCGTGATTTTTGGTTTTGATGGGGATAGCCTTAAAGTGCTATTGCTCAGAAGGTCTGGCAGAGATAATTTGGATATTGATGATGATACTATGGTGCTTCCGGGTGATTTAATTTTAGATAATGAAGATTTAGATGAAGCTGCAAGTAGAGTGTTACAACAGCTAACAGGGATTTCATATTCTTTTTTAGAACAAATTGGAGCATTTGGTGGTCCAGACAGGCTAACAAAAGAGTTAGATCAGCAATGGTTAAGGGCCATAAGATTAAATCCGGGTGCAAGGGTTATTACAGTTGGGTACTTTGCCCTTTTAAATATTAATAATTACAATTTAAAACCGAGTGGTTTTGCTAAGTATGCCGATTGGCAAGATATTGACAATATAGGTGAGCTTGGTTTTGATCATAATGATATTGTGAATAAAGCCATTGACGTTTTAAGAAATAAACTTTATAGGGAGCCGATTGGTTTTGAACTTTTACCTGAAGAGTTTTCGCTGCATCAGCTTTATAATCTATATAAGGTTATTTTAAATGCTGAATTGGATAGACGAAACTTTAGGAGAAAAATGTTAAAAACTGGCTTTATTCAAGAAACGGAAAATTATCAAAAAGGGGTACCGCATAAACCAGCTCGTCTTTACCGCTTTGTAAAAGAAGAGTTTAATAATTCAACAACTAAAAAATTTAAATTTTATTAATATGAGTAGCAAACCAAGGTTAAGTTTTTGGGAAATATGGAACATGAGTTTTGGATTTTTAGGAATCCAATTTGGCTTTGCTCTGCAAGGTGGGTTTATGTCTAGAATCTTTCAAACTTTGGGGGCTACAAAGGATGAAATTCCAGGTCTTTGGATTTTTGCACCTCTTGCAGGATTAATAGTGCAGCCTATAATTGGGTATTTAAGCGATAGAACTTGGAGTGACAGATATGGAAGAAGGAAACCTTACTTTTTAATAGGTGCAGTTTTGGCATCCATTGCTTTAATTTATATGCCGCATTCACCGGTGTTATGGATAGCTGTGGGTTGTTTACTAATATTAGATTCATCCATTAATATAAGTATGGAGCCATTTAGAGCTCTTGTTGCAGATAAGTTAACGGATGAGCAACGTTCTTATGGTTTTGTAGTGCAAACTTTAATAATTGGAATAGGCACTTGGATAGCAAGTCAGTTGCCTTGGTTATTAAATAAATTAGGAATAAGTAATGAGGCCGCAGCAGCTGTAGTTCCGGCTAATGTTAAACTTGCTTTTGCTATTGGTGGAGTTGTTTTTTTACTTTCAATATTGTACACAATTTTCACTACAAAAGAGTATCCTCCACAGGATATGGATGCTTTTGAAAAAGAAAAGGCAGAAACAGCAGGATTTATTAATGGCATAAAGGAAATATTTTCAAATATCTTTACTATGCCTAAAATTATGAGGAAGTTAGGAGTTGTTCAGTTTTTTAGCTGGTTTGCGTTTTTTACAATGTGGAGTATGGCCACACCTGCTCTTACAGAACATGTTTTTAATGCACCAAAGCCAGATTCAGAAATTGTTGATATGACAGATATTGTTGCTGTAGCTAATTACGAAACCGCAGATTTGTCTTTTAATAATGCAGCAGATTTAGTGGGGTCTGCAATGGGCACCTATGGATTAACCTCTATGTTATTTGCCCTAATTCTTACTGTTATTACAAGCAAAATGAGAATAAATAGAAAGTATACTCATATGTTTGGATTAATTAGTGGAGGTGTAGGTTTTTTCTTAATGTACTATACAAATACGGCTGCAATGCTTAATGTCTGTTTTGCTTTAATAGGTATCTCTTGGGGCAGTATACTTTCAATGCCATATGCAATGTTATCTAGTTCTATTAATCCTAAAAAGATGGGAATCTATATGGGTATATTTAATATGTTTATTGTTATTCCTCAAATTATTGCATCTGTAGGCGGCATTAACTTCTTGTACAAAAATATTTTTGGTCAAGCCACCATTAACACAATGTTATTGGCAGGTTCTTGCTTGGTATTAGCAGGACTAAGTAATTTCTTGATTACAGATAGAAATGCAATTGGTTTTGCAACAGATGAGTCCTGAAACATCTAATTTAAAATTCGAACGATTTCTTTTTAGAGTTTTAGTTTTTTTACTTTTGATTGGGAGCGTGGTAAGGGGTTATGCTCAAACGAACAAACCTTTAAACGGAGAGTTATACAAAGAAAACACAGTATCCTCCATTTTTATTTCTATACCTAAGGATAGCTTAGCTGCATTATTAGATTGGGACAATAGATTTAGCGACCATCACTATAAAGCAAACTTTGTTTTCAGAAATAACACAGTATCTGATACTGTTTATGATGTTGGGTTTAGATTAAGGGGCAATACAGCAAGAAGTGCAAGCAAAAAATCCTTTAAGATATCGTTTAATACATTTAATCAAGGTAGGGAATACAGAGGCGTTCAAAAGTTAAATCTTATTGGCCAGCATAATGATCCTTCCATAGCCAGAAGTAAACTAGCGTATAACTTTTTAGAGTATTTAGAAATTCCCGCATCTAGAGCCAATTATGCTAAACTCTATATCAATAATCAATATCTTGGTTTGTATCTCAACGTAGAAAATATTGATGAAAAGTTTACACAAAGTAGATTTGATGGAGAAGGAAATCTTTATAAATGTACGTACGGTGCAGATCTAAGTTATATAGGCAATAGTGCAGATGATTATAAAAAGGAATACTATGAACTTAAAAATCCAAATTCTGCTACTGCATATGAAGATCTTGCACATTTTATAGATGTGTTAAATAATTCTGATGATGCTGGTTTTGAGTGCGAAATTGAAAAGGTTTTTAATGTCAATACTTACTTAAAATCTATAGTGTTTGATTTGTTGGCAGGTCATTGGGATGGTCCAAATTATAACAAAAACAATTTCTACCTCTATTTTAACATTAAAACAAAACAGTTTGAGTTTATTTCATATGATTTAGACAATACGTATGGAATAGATTTTTTAAATCAAAATTGGGCAAGTCGCAATATATATAGCTGGAGTAAAAGCGGATCTAAAAGACCATTGTACCAAAAAATAATGGAGAATAGCACATTTAGAGGCAGATATAACAAGATATTAACTCAAGCGTTAATCGAGTATTTTAATGAGACTAATCTTGAGCCGCAAATAGATAACATCCGCAGTTTAATAAATACTGCAGCATTAGCAGATAGTTTTAGAACCTTGGATTATGGCTATACTGAAATGGATTTTAAAAATTCATTTAGTTATTACAGCAAAGACCATGTTGAGTATGGATTAAAGGATTATGTTGCTAAACGTGCAACCTCTGCAAATAACCAAATTAATGGATCTGTTAGTTCTAAGGTTATTCCATATTGGCACTCTTTAGATGTGGATTACCAAAACGATTCCTTAACCTTTTTTTTAAAAACAGATTCTATAGGCACATATATTGTACATTATAATTGGGATTTTCAATCTTCAGTTTGGCAGGATACTATGGTTTTACAGGATGCTGAAACAAAGATTTACAAAGCCGCTTTACCGTGGCGTATCGGAATGAACCAAGTAACATTTTGGTATTCGTATAATTCTAAAGTTATTTATCCAAGTTGTGATGCGTTTGTTTTTGAAAAGTCTATTTTGAATAATAATCTCCATATCAATGAATTTATGGCAAAGAATAACGCAACTATAGCCGATGAAAATGGAGATTTTGATGATTGGGTTGAGTTATACTATAGTGGAAATATACCAACTACATTAAGTGATTATTATTTAACGGATGATATTGATAATCCATTTAAATTTAAGCTCCCAAACACAACAATACTGCCAAAATCTTATCCGTTAATTTGGGCTGATAAAGAAATCGAACAAGGTAAGTGGCATTCAAATTTTAAGCTATCAGCAGCAGGAGAGGAGATTGCCTTGTTTAATAAGAATGGAGTGTTCTTAGATCATATTGTTTTTGGTGAACAAAAGGAAGATGTTTCATTGGGCAGAAAAATCGATGGAATCGGGGAGTGGGTAGATTTTGAAGCACCAACTCCAAGGTTAAGTAATAATGCAAATGCTTCAACTACCTTTGACCAGATTAAACAAGCTTCATTTTATCCTAATCCTGCTAATTCATTCCTTTATTGGGAACATATAGATGCCCTTTCAATAAACCTGTATAATACTTCGCTTAAGTTAGTGAAACAAGTGTTTAACACTAGGGTTGTTGAAGTAGGGGAATTGTCTAATGGAGTTTATTTTGCAGAAGTTTACTTGTTAAATGGTGAAGTAAGTCGGCAAAAAATAGTGATACTGCACTGATTAAGGCATTGGAGGTAGGCAAGGATTGCAACCTAAACGTATGGATTTTTCAATTTTCTGTGTTTCAGCTGCAACCTCAATATATCCATATACGAAATTGGCAAATTCATACTCACACATAGGGTCTACATCAGCACTACCAACTTTGCCAATTTTGCTTTCCATATATGTTTTCAGGTCTGATATTCTTGGATTTAGAAAAATAAGATAACTACCTTCTGATAAACTGGTAACTTTAGCTTTCCCAGTTTTATCAAATACAACTTTTATATCATCACTCTCCCTTTGATGACTCAAGTTTAAATATAGCGTATCTGTATATGGTCTAAGTTTATCGTACTCTTTTATGATTTCTTCTGATGGAGCTGCACCTCCGCAATAACTTGAGTTGTATTGCACTTCTAAGGTTACTATTCTTTTCATTTTTCTTGCAGCACAACTGCTTACCAAAATTGCTATTAAAGATATTATTAATACATTCTTCACTGAGCAAATATAAGTAATGCACTAAAGTAAAAGGTTAGTTAATTGATCAATTGTGTTTTACATAGAATGTATTGGTGTTACATCTAAAAAGAACCAATAAAAAAGGCGACCTTAAGGCCGCCTTTTAAATAAAATTTATCTAGTTAATAAATTACTTTTTTGTAGCTGTAAATGTGTAAACATCAGATTCAGCATCAATTTCAAAAGTAAAATTGTAAGTAGCATCGTTAGTTTTAGGAACGAAGTTACCGTCATTGTTAGTCTCAAAATCATCAGCACCGTCACCAGCCATAGTAACTTGAGGGTAACCAAAGCTTAAGTTGTCCCAGTTGTCACCTTCTCTAATTTTGAAAGATCCAGCAGTTGTAACCTTAGTATTGTTATAAGCCCAAGTGTACTTGTAACCATCTTTAGCAGGAGTACTAAGCATTAATCCAGAGTTCCAATCGTGTTGGTTAGCACCGTTGTAAATACCATTACCAATTAAACCTAACTCAGTGTTTGAGTAGTCAGTTAAAGGTAAGTCACCCGTTTTAGATAAAGTAGCTGCAAAGCCTTCACCAGCAGTCCAAACCATAGTTGCAGTATAAATACCACCAGTTGCATTGTTAATGTTAAGTCCTCCTGGCACTAAAGCATCAACAGCTCCACCAAAGTTAGAGTTAACTTTAATTCCTTTGTCACCACCACCTAAATCGTATGCAGTGTCAATTTCTACTTTCCATCCACTAGAGTATCTAAATTTAAAGTCACCTTTAACCATAGTTACTTCTTTAGCTTCAAAAGTAATAGTGCTCATGTCAAAACCAGTGCTTTCTAATTTAGTATCGTCAGACCATCCACCTGGAGTAGCAGCACCAATTAATCCCCAATGTTTTACAGGAATAATTGCAACAGTTCCAACTTCCGTATCTAAAACTACGTGGTAAAGACCATCAGCAGGTACAGTAAATTTACTGTCTGTCTTTTCAGCACCACCTCTTTGGAAAGTAACTTTAGGCTCATCGTTTGTTCCTGTGGCTACATCCGCAAAAGTTGAAGCAGGTCCCCAAGAGGTTTTCTCAGAACCAGCAACTTCCATAATGTTAAATCCTTCGCTTCCAGCTTTTAAAGCAACAAATGCTTCTAATAACTCAGCTCTTTCTTCTTGTTTAACTTCATTTCTAGTAGCTTTCATAGTTCCTTTAAGGTCGTAATCAGCAAACGAAGCTCCACCTAAGATGTAGAAACCATCTTCAACAATAGTTTCTCCCGGTTCAACAGTGTCATCATCTTTACAAGAATTTAAAGAGATAACTCCAAATAAAGCAGCAATGATTGCAACAGTTTTGGTAGATTTTAAAAGTAATTCTTTCATTTTTTTTTTGTTTTTATGTATTTAAATAAATTATTATTTAGCCAAATTTGGATTTGCATCTATTGCCCATTGTGGTATTGGGAATGTTTTTCTATCTGGGCTAGATGCTGATTTTTCCCACCACGCGGTATTAAATTTCCCAAACCGTATTAGGTCTTGTCTTCTATGCCCTTCACAGAACATTTCTCTTCCTCTTTCTGCTAAAAGCATATCTAAGGTAAAGCCGCTTTTACTGCTTGCTTTAGCTCTAGATCTAATTTCTTGGATATAACTGTCTCCATTTCCACCTTGTCTAATCATACATTCTGCTTTCATTAATAGAACATCTGCATATCTAAACAACGGGAAATCATTGTTTAAATTTTCACCAATACCATCTTCAATTTCGTATTTACCAACTCTTGCACCAGACATTCTAATTTCTTCTGGTGTATTGGAAGATGTTAATACTAAAGCAGGGATATATGGATCAATAACTAAATCAGCTCCAGCTGCACCTGCATCTGATAATTTAGCTCCAGAGCTTGAATACTGTTGCCCAACGATAAAACCTTCCTTACGTACATCATTATTTTCAAAGGTATTGTAGTGATCTTCAACTGCAGCAAAGCCATTCCAAGGTCCAACTGTCATATTGTATGTTTGATTCCCCAAATAATGCAATGTTCTCATATGCAGTCTAAATCCTTTTAAATCAAATTCATCAAACGGAATTGTAAAAATATTCTCAGAAGAATTTTCGTTGTCAGCTATAAACGGAGAAAGTGCGTGAGCTTCAAGATTATATACCCCTAAACTAATTACGCTATCACAATAGTCTTCTGCTTTTTTCCAATTCTCGGTTCCAGTATAAGTTTCAGCGTTTAAATATAGTTTGACCAATAAAGTAAAGGCCATACCTTTAGACACAGCGTATTTGTTTGTGTTAACGGGTAATAAAGGAGCTACTTCTTCTAAATCTTTTACAATACCAGCATAAATAACACTCCGTTCTTCTTTAAACGGTTCTTCTGGAGCATCAAAAAAGCTGGTTATATATGGCACATCACCATAATTATCTATTAACAAATAATAGTAAAATGCTCTTAATGATTTAAGCTTAGCCAATGTTGATTGAGCACTTGGTTCTGCAGCAAACGGCAATAGTTCGTCAATTGCTTTATTTGCTTCAAATACACCATCGTATAGTTGAGACCACATTGAATTTACAGCATCAGTATTGTTATCCCACTCGTGTTGGTGTAAAACTTTCCATTTTCCACCGTCATCCCAATCTGTTAATCTAACAGGAAATACAATTTCATCACTAGAAACTTCCTGAGCCCAAAACCACCACCCTGCATCATCAATTAAATCGGCAAGTTCTTGGTATGTGGGGATTACTCTTAACGCGGCTTGTCCTTCATTTTCAGGAAACTTAGTTTCTGGTACTCGATCATATATTTTGTCTTCATACTTTGTGCAAGAAACTGCAATTAAAACAAGTAATAAATATCCTAAATTTTTCATGTTCTTTTAGTTAAAATGTTGCATTTAAGCCAAATGTTATACTTCTCGTTCTTGGGTAAACATCATACTGATCTCTACCAAATTCAATTCCTGAATAGTTTAATTCTGGATCTAAACCACTGTATCCTGTAATCAGTAATAAGTTGTTTCCGTTTAGATAAACTCTCAGATTTTTTACTTTTTTGTTGTTAACTGGAATGTTATACCCAATAGAAGCATTGTCTAGTTTTATAAATGAAGCATCTTCTAAGTAGTATGAGCTAACAATAGGACTGCTTGTTAGTCCTCTAGCATCTTCGTCCAGAGCTTCTTCTAAAACATTTAGTGTAGGTAAGTTATTTGGATTACTAAATACCATTCGGGTAACATTAATTATCTGATGGCCAACTACTGATCTAAATGCAAAACTAATATCTAAGCCATTTCTAAACTCAAAGTAGTTAGACCAGCCTACAATAAAATCAGGTTGTGCACTTCCAACTGCTTGTCTTGAAGCTTTAGATACATCTCTTGTTACACCTCCTGCTTCTGTTTCGAATAAGAAACTTCCATCGCTTGATATGCCTTTGTAAACAGGTAAAAAGAACGTCCCAATTTCATATCCAGGAACCACTTTCTGTGTCCAGTTTTCACCTCCTACTAAACCTCTTCCAGAAACATAAAGCGTTCTAATTTCATCTACATTATATTGATCATTCCCTAACGATACTGTGTTTTGTTTATTGTGAGCAAAAGTTGCTACTGTTTTCCATTTTAGGTTATCATTATTAATAGCAAATGCCTGTATTGTTGCTTCAATACCATTGTTTTCAATTTCACCAGCATTTGCATATATGTACCTCGCTTTATTTGGTGGAACCGGCAGCTCATATCTATATATGAGGTCCTTGGTTTTTTTGCGATAGTACTCTAAAGAACCAGATATTTTGTTTTTAAAGAATCCGAAATCTAAACCAATGTTAAGCTCTCCGTTTTGTTCCCATTTTAGATTAGGATTAGCGTTTATATCTCCAGAATTTTCAAACGAAATAACCGTTTCGCCAGTTTCTGGGTTTATTGCAGTTCCTGCGGGACCGTAAGACACAACATCAACATTGCTAGGGATGTTTTGGTTTCCTGTAACTCCGTAACCTACTCTTAATTTTAAGTCTGAGACATCTCCGTATTGCTGTAATAATTTAGATTTCTTAACATTCCAAGCGGCAGATGCAGCAGGGAACCAACCCCATTCGTTATTAGCACCAAATTTTGAAGAATAATCTCTTCTTACAGATGCAGTAAAGAAATATGTTTTATCGTAATCATAAATGGCTCGTGAAAACAATGAAATAAATCCACTTTCATTTTTGTATGAAGAAATACTTCCAGGCTCAAGTTGTAATAGTGTACCTAGGTTGTTTGAAGTTACATAATCAGATTGAGCATCTTTACCTTGAGCACTAAAACCATCGTATGCATCTACTTGGTAGGAGTGGCCTGCCATTGCACTGATTGAATGTACTTTGTTAAATACATTGGTATAATTAATCTTCTCTTCTATTAATCTAGATTCTCTATTGTTATAAGATCTTCTACCAAGGCCTTGTGTATTGTTTGCTTGTGCAAAACTAGGTTCAAAATAAAAGGACTCATCGTCATCTCTAATGTAAGCCAAGTTGATACTTGCATTTAAACCCTTTAATATTTCATAATCAACCCCAAAGTTTCCAAGTAACCTTTTAGCGTCTCTTTCATTCTCAAATTGATCAATAATTGCCAGCGGATTATTGTAGTTAAACTCTCTATTCAATTCATACCATTCTCCATCGCCGTTTTTAATTGGATCTGTAGGGTTCCTTATCATGGCTTGATAAATAATATTGGAAGGGCTTATACCTCCGCCATAATTAACATATTCGTTTTTTTCTAAAGTTCCCGACATACGAGCGTTTAGCGTTAGTTTGTCGTCCCAAGCTTTTTGAGTAATGTTTAGTCTACCAATATATCGGTCTTTAGATGATCCTTTAAGAACACCGGTTATGTTGTTTGTAGATAAAGAAGCTCTATAACTCGTGTTGGCATCTGATCCTGAAAAGGCAACCGTATGTTGTTGTGATACTCCAGTTCTGTAAATCTCATCCATCCAATTAACGTTCGCTCCATTGTCAATAAAAGACACTCCTTTACTATCTGCATAATCCCTAATTTCATTTGCATCTAAGAAGTCTAATTTATTGGCAACTTGATCCAAAGAAACAAAGCTGCTGTATTCTACAGTTGTAATCTCTGTTGCGGTGCCACCGCCTTTAATTCCAGAGTTTTTAGTAGTGATAATAATTACACCATTTGCAGCTCTAGAACCATATATTGCTGCAGATGCAGCATCTTTAAGTACGTTAAAAGACTCTATATCGTCTGGATTTATTGTAGTTGGATCAACACCAACAACACCATCTATAACATATAATGGCCCAGTACCTGAAGTAAAGCCTGCAGCACCTCTAATGTTTACGGAGAAACCAGCATTGGGGTCGCCTCCTTGCTTAGAAACGTTTACACCTGCAGCCTTACCTTGTAAGCCTTGTATAGGGTCTGATAATCTACCTTTGTTAAGTTCCTCGGCAGTTACTTGGGCAACAGCTCCAGTTTTATCCGATTTTTTTTGTACGGTATAACCAATAACTAAAACCTCATCTAATTTATCTTCCGATACTAATTTAATAAGATAGTCTGTTTGATTAGTTAAGGTGAATTTTTGGCTTGTATAACCTATAAAGCTAACCTCAAATCCTGTTGCTCCACTTGCTACTTTCATTGAGAATTTTCCATTTGCATCGGTAATTGCACCACCTTTAGCACCTATCGTTTTAAGATAAGCACCAATTAGAGGTTCGTTTGATTCTGAATCTATAACTTTACCTGTAATTTGTGCACTTAATAAGTGGGTAACCATTAGTGCGATAAGGAGCATTCCAAATTTTGATAATCCCAATAAATGTCTTTTCATTATTAGCTTTTACTTGTTTGTTAAGTCTCATAGCGTTAAATGGACACTATGAGATTATTGCAAATATATAGTAATAACTATTATTACAATGATTTATAAGCAATATAGTGCCGCTTTTATTAAATTTAAAACGCTATTTAATTGACGCTAATAAGGAGTGTAAACTTCACGTAGTAAGGTGTTTATGGAAATTGTATTTAAAAAATATTTAGATAATTTTCAGCTAACTTAGTGTCATGTTTACACTATTAAATAAAATCAATCTATTTTTGACTGATTTTTGTTATCAATTAAGAATATGAAAAAGATTGTTTTTTTACTTTCATTAGCCCTTTTTTCAACAAGTATAGTTTTTGGACAGGTCGTTACAGTAAATCCAGTTTTTCCCAAAGAATCGGATATTGTAACGATAACTTTTGACGCAATGAAAGGAAATGAAGCTTTAGCAGGATATAGTGGGAAGGTTTATGCACATACTGGAGTTATTACTTCAAACAGTACTTCAGGAACAGATTGGAAGTATGTAAAAGGTATTTGGGGTACAAATAATGCTCCAGAAATGACTTCTTTGGGAAATGATAAATATTCCATTAGCATTAATAATGTGCGAAATTATTACGGTGTTCCTGGTGGGGAAACGATTGAGAAAATAGCAATACTTTTCAGAAATGAAGATGGAAGTAAAGTAGGAAGAATGACGGATGGTTCAGATATTCTTATCGATATTTTTACTTCAGGCTTGTTTGCTACATTCTCAATGCCTTTAGAAAATCAAATTTACTTGCTAAACGATGCTGTTGATCTAGAAGCGACATCTTCTACCTCAGCATCTTTAAAAATAACTTTGAACGGAAACGTTGTTGCTACAGCAACGGGCACTTCAATTGCTCACTCTTTTAAGGCAGTTACTCCCGGTAATTATACTGCTATTGTTGAAGCGAGTAATAGCGGAGACAGTGCAAAAGACACCGTTAAATTTGTGATAAATCCAAATGTAAAAACGGTTGCTTTACCAAAAAATTTAAAACATGGTATAAACTTTGGCATCCCAGGTTCTATTACTTTAGTGCTTTACGCACCTTTTAAAGAGTATGTTTACGTTCTAGGAGATTTTAATGACTGGTCTGCAAATACCAATTATTTTATGAATAGAGATGTTGATGGAAGCACATATTGGTTAGAAATAAATGACCTTATTCCGAATGAAAAATATGCGTTTCAATATTTTGTAGATGGGAAAATAAAGATTGCAGACCCTTACAGTGAGTTGGTTTTAGATCCTAATAATGATCCTTGGATACCCGCAGAAACCTACCCTAATCCTCACCTATACCCTGCAGGGAAAACCAGTGGAATTGCAACTTTAGTAGAATTGGATAGACCTTCTTTTAATTGGTCTACTTTTACTGCTCCTCAAGAAAATGAGTTGGTTGTTTATGAATTACTTATTCGAGATTTTGTTTCAAAACATAATTATCAAACTTTAGTAGATACTCTTGATTACCTTGAAAACCTTGGTATAAACGCAATTGAACTTATGCCTGTTAATGAGTTTGAAGGAAATGAAAGTTGGGGTTATAATCCAAGTTTCCATATGGCACTAGACAAGTATTATGGTATACCATTAGACTTTAAACGTTTTGTGAATGAATGCCATAAACGAGGAATAGCCATTATCCTTGATGTAGTGTATAATCACGCATTTAGCCAAAGTCCATTATGCCAGTTGTATTGGGATGCTGCAAACTTTAAGCCTTTAATAGCTAATCCTTTTGTAAATCCAGATGCTAAGCACGATTTTAATGTCGGCTATGATCTAAACCACGAAAGTCCAGCTTTAAGAAACTTTTTGAAGCAAGTAATGACCTATTGGTTAACAGAGTATAATGTTGATGGTTTTAGGTTTGACTTGTCAAAAGGTTTTACTCAAAACAATACGCTTGGGAATACTGGAGCTTGGGGACAATATGATGCAAGTAGGGTTGCCAATATAAAAAGAATATACGACGAAATAAAGGCTGTAAATTCTGATGCATATGTGATTTTAGAACATTTTTCTGACAATAGTGAAGAGCGTGATTTAGCTAATTATGGATGTATGTTTTGGGGTAATTTAAATAATGATGGTCTTGAAGCGAGTATGGGGTACAATTCCAATTTTGTAGGAGCAGATTATAAAAATAGAGGATGGAATAATCCCAAATTAATTGGCTTTATAGAAAGTCATGATGAAGAAAGATTAATGTACAAAAATCTTAAATTCGGTAATTCTGATAATGGCTATGACATTAAAGATATTAATACAGCACTTGATAGAATGGAATTGACTTATGTTCTGTTTAGCAGTATTCCTGGTCCAAAAATGATTTGGCAGTTTGGTGAGCTTGGTTATGACTATTCTATTGATTATAATGGAAGAGTGGGTAATAAACCAATTGAGTGGGATTACAATAAGGCAAGTAATAGGAGGGATGTTTACGAAGTGTTTAGTGAAATAAATGGGCTAAAAACAAAATATGATGCATTTACAACCAATGACTATTCTTTAGATATTGGAGGAAAAGGCAAGAGAATTCATCTAAACAATAATGATATGAATGTAGTTGTTTTAGGCAACTTTGATGTATCAGGTATTAATATGTCTGCTGGGTTTCAACATACAGGAATGTGGTATGAATACTTCAGCGGAGATAGCCTAAATGTAAGCGATGTAAACGTTTCATTAGATTTTGATGCAGGTGAATATCAATTGTGGACAGATAAGTTTCTAAATCCAAGTTTGAGTATTGGTGCGGTTTCGAAACCAAATTTAAAATTTGATGTTTATCCAAATCCAGTAAAATCTCAGCTGGTTGTTAATAATACTTCAATCAAGTTTACATCTTACCAAATTATGGATGTAACAGGTAAAGTTATTCGAGAAGTAAATTTAGATGAATTGGGTCAGGAATTTAACATTAACGTAAGTGATTTAGATAGCGGAACGTATTTGTTATCTCTTCAAAAAGGAGCAATTGCTTCTTGTCAAAAGTTTATTAAGTTATAAGTAATTTAAGTAAGTGATTGATAGATTTCATTCGCCACTCTTTGAGATGGTTTAACATCTCCTAACAAATTATTTAGCTGCAAGTAGTCGTTCTTAATTCTTGCTTGTTCTTCTTCATTATGAAGTATTAGATTAAGTTTAGTTCTTATTTTATTAATGTTAAATTCGTCTTGAATTAACTCTGTAACACTAGGTTTATCTAAAATAAGATTAACTAAAGAGATGTATTTGAGCTTAATAATTCGTTTCCCAATCTCATAGGATAAGCGATTCATTTTATAACAAACCACTTGAGGAATTCCCATTAACGCAGTTTCTAAAGTGGCGGTTCCTGAAGTAACTAAGGCAACCTTTGATTTGCTTAATAGGGAATACAAGTCTTCTTTAATAAGTGTTAGGTTTTCTCCAAATGCATGGTAATACTCGTCAGTAAAGCCAGGTGCCTGAGCAATAAGCACATTATATTCTTTATAATCTTTTATCGCCTCAAGCATTATGGGCAAAGCTGTTCTAATTTCTTGAGCTCTGCTTCCGGGCAATAATGCTATGTACTTGTTTTGTTGAGGAGCTGGTGACTTTAGTTTATAATCTTCAACCGCTTCTTTACTTGGATTGCCTACATAGGTAATTTCTATTCCTTTTTTAGAAAAATAGTCTTTTTCAAATGGAAGAATACAATACAGCTGGGTAACATATTTTCTTATGAGTTCGACTCTGTTTTCTTTCCAAGCCCATACCTTTGGTGAAATGTAATAATGCACTGGTATTTGGAGTCTATTAGCAAATTTTGCAATTTTAAAGTTGAAACCTGGATAGTCCACTAAAACAATAGCATCAGGTTTCCAGAACACAATGTCTTTTTTAATTTTAGTTAAATTCTTCGAAATCTTTCTAAGATTTACAATCACTTCCCAAATGCCCATTATGGCCATTTCTTTTTGGTGAAGTACTAGATGCTGACCAGCATTTTTGCTTTCATTCCCCCCCATTCCTCTAAACTCAGCTTTGGAGTCTAGTTTATTTAGGGTCTGTATTACTTTAGAAGCATGTTGGTCCCCAGATGTTTCGCCTGAAATAACATAATACTTCATAAGTTACATCAGCGTAAAATATACAATAATTACACCCAACAGTATTGTTGCAAATACAATTCCCTGGCCTGTTCTAAGTCTGTTTGAATTAACAAAAAGAAAGAATGGAGCTAGATTAAACAATGCCGCAATTTTAATCCATGGTGCTATTGTTCCAGTTGAAAATCCAGTTTTAAGAAATAACCAGAACGACAGGTTTGAAAATTCGTAAATATTAATACCAAAAAGGATAATTAATGGTCCTAGTAATCCTATAAGTAAACCTAATAATCGATTGTCAAATTTTCTTTTAATCATTTAAATTCCAAGTGTTTAGCTTGCCAATTGCGTGGTGGGCGGTCAAATCAAACTGAACAGGAACCACTGAAACATAATTGTTCGCAAGAGCCCACTCATCGGTATCTTCACCTTTATCCATATTGGTAAACTTTCCAGTAAGCCAAAAATAGTTTCTTCCATGTGGGTCTTCTCTTTGATCAAATTCTTCTACCCATTTAGCCCTAGCTTGCCGGCATATTTTAACCCCTTTTATATCAGATTTTGTACCTTTTGGTATGTTTACATTAAGTAAAGTATCAGATGGTAAGCCATTTTCTAATACGTTTCTCGTTACAAGCTCCAAATAGTGTTTAGATGCTTCAAAATCTGCGTTCCAACCAAAATCCAATAAAGAGCAACCAATGGCAGAAATTCCCTCAATTGCTCCTTCTACAGCAGCACTCATTGTACCGGAGTATATTACATTAATAGAGGAGTTAGAACCGTGGTTTATACCACTTACAAGTAAATCTGGTTTTCTATGTAACACCTTATCAACCGCAAGTTTTACGCAATCTGCAGGGGTACCACTGCATTGATAGCTATCCACCTCATGTCCAAACTGGTTATTTTTAAACATCCTTAAAGGTTTATTTATGGTAATTGCGTGCCCCATACCACTCTGTGGGCTATCAGGTGCTACAACGACAACTTTACCCAGTTTTTTCATAACCTCTACCGTTGCTTGTATGCCGGGTGCGGTTATTCCATCATCATTACTTACCAGAATTAATGGTTTTGTTTCACTCATTTTGTGGCGAAATTACAAATTAGGAGTTGATTCTTCTGTATTCATATAGTGAGTTTATGCTGATTGTTGAAATTAAATCTAATGTCGGTAAGAGTTATTATTTGAATGTACTTTTGCTCACATGCTTTTAAGCTTAAAGGTGAAAAACTATGCCCTCATTTCTGATGTTAATTTAGAATTTTACAAAGGACTAAACATCATTACGGGTGAAACTGGAGCTGGTAAATCAATCTTAATAGGAGCTTTAGGCCTAACGCTTGGGAAAAGAGCAGATACTACATCTTTAAGAAATAAGAAGAGCAAATGCATTGTTGAAGCAGAGTTTAATATAAAAGCATATAACCTAAAAACATATTTTGATGAGTACGATTTAGATTATGATGATATTACATACGTGCGTAGGGAAATATCACCTAGCGGAAAAAGTAGAGCATTTATAAACGATACTCCAGTTAAATTAAAAACACTGTCTGAATTGGGTGAAGGTTTGTTAGAAATCCATTCTCAACACGATAATCTTAGCATTTTTAAAAAACCTTTTCAAGTAGTAAGTTTAGATACATTAAGCAATGCCAAAACCCTGCAAGAGGATTATACAACAGAGTACAAGCAGTTAAAAAAACTTAAAAAGGAACTGGAAGTTTTAAAAGAACGAGAAGCAGAACTCAAAAAAGAGTCTGATTTCAACCAATTTCTATTTGATGAATTGGAAAAGGCCAATTTAGATCAAGTAGATGAAAATGGTTTGGAAAATGAACAAGAGTTGTTAGAAAATGCTGAAGATTTAATAAGAGCATTTAATGAGGCTGACCATATTTTTACAGGAACTGAGTTTTCTTTAATTGAGCAAATCCAAACCTTAAAGCGATTACTTTTAAACCAAAACACATCGTTTACTGAAAAATTGGTAGAACGCATCTCATCTTTGGATATAGAGTTACAAGATATTTCAAGTGAAATTTCTCAAGCAGCGGATAATGTTGAAGTTAACCCAGATAGATTGGAAGAGGTTAATGAAAGGTTAGGATTGCTTTTCAATTTAAAATCTAAACACAGAGCAGAAAGCTTAAAAGACTTACTTCAAATCCAAGAAGCATTGGAGCTTAAACTATCTGAAACTAATAATTTAGGAGTACAAATTGGTGCATTGGAAGAGCAATTACTTCAATTAAACAAACAGCTAACTATCCAGGCAAATAAACTGCACGTACAACGTACTAAGGGGGCAACTGGGGTTGAAAACGACTTAAATGAGATGCTAAGTAAGTTGGGAATGCAGCATTCAAGGTTAAAGTTTATAATTGACAAAGTTGATAGATTAACCGATTTTGGATTTACTAATTTAGAGCTGCATTTATCATCCGATAAAGGAGAAACCTTTAAAGACCTAAAAAAATCTGCTTCTGGTGGTGAGTTGGCAAGAATTAACCTTAGTTTAAAAAGTAAACTTGCAAACTTTGAGGATATGCCTACCTCTATTTTTGATGAGATAGATACAGGGGTTAGTGGTGAAATAGCAAGAAAAGTGGGCTCTGTAATGCACGGTATGAGCGGAAATCAACAGATAATTGTAATAACACATTTACCTCAAATTGCATCTTTAGGTGAAAACCATCTATTTGTTTACAAAACCGACGATAATGGTGTTGTTAACACAAAAGTAAAAATCTTAAAAGGTGATGATAGAATTAGCGAGATTGCTAAAATGATAAGTGGAGATAATTTAACAGAACATGCACTTGAACAAAGTAAGGCTTTGTTAACAGGTAAATAGTTACTGAAAGTGCTACAAGAAATTAAGTACCCGCTCCATCTTCATTCCTCTGCTTCCTTTTATAAGAAAACTAGTGTCTTTATAATTGAATTGTTTTATTGCCTGTCCTAAAACTTCCATCGATTTATAGGTATTTAAACCACAGTTTTGAGAAATTGCATCAAAATGGTCACCTAATAAGTATATCGTAGCAAAGTCAAATTTCGTTGTCCATTTAAGCAATTCAAGATGCTCTAAATTTGCATTTATTCCCATTTCAAACATATCTCCAAGAATTAGGACCTTATTTTGTTGTGGCATCATTGCGAAATTTTCTATTGCTTTTTGCATACTGCTAGGGTTGGCATTATAAGCATCTAGCCAAACAGTATTGCTCTTTCTTTTTATAAGTTGTGAGCGGTTATTGTCTGGTTGGTATTCTGCAATAGCCTCTGCAATGTTTATTAAACTAACGTTAAAATGTTCTCCAATACAAACAGCAGTAAGGATATTGTCTAAATTGTAATCTCCCATTAATGGAGATTTAAAATGTTGCTCTTTATAGTTAAATTTTATATGCGGAACAAGGCTTACAATTTCAGTTTCTTTTTTAGTGAAAAGAACTTTGTTTTCTATGGCTCTGCTCATTCTTGTTAACCATTCATCGTCTTTATTTACAAAGGCAGTACCTTGTTTTTTTAAGAGGTAGTGATAAATCTCACTCTCCTCCTTAGCTACGGCTTCTAAGGTTCCAAAGCCTTCTAAATGTTCCTTTCCTATATTAGTAATTAGCCCATAATTTGGTGCTGTTATAGAGCAAAGCTCTTCTATTTCTCCGGGGTTATTGGTGCCTACCTCAATAATTGCCATTTCACAATCCGAAGGCATATTTAACAAGGTTATAGGTACACCAATGTGGTTGTTAAAATTACCTTGGGTGCAATGTGTGTTGTACTTTTTATCTAAGACAGATTTTAATAAGTTCTTAGTTGTGGTTTTACCATTACTTCCACCTATTGCTATTATAGGTATATCAAAACATCTGCGGTGAAAGTTAGCTAACTCTTGAAAATACTTTAAAACATTATCTACTTTAATTAATCTTGAGTCAGTTCCGCAATCTTCGTCTACCACAGCAAAATGGGCTCCTTGTTCTAAGGCGTTTATAGCATAAAGATTTCCGTTAAAATTATCCCCTTTTAAGGCAAAAAATATACAGCCTTTTTCAATTACTCTGCTATCAGTGCTAAATAAAAAATTACACTCAATAAAAAGATTGTAAAACTTAACTATGTCCAATGTTATGTAACTTTAGTGTGCAACAAAAGTCATAAATTAGAGGTCTTTTTCAAACACTTATCTTTGAAGAAGTATTGTTTACTGTCTATTATATTGTTTTTCACAGCAAGTTTAAAGGCTCAACTTTTTACAGAATCGTTTGATCCAGTTTTTAGCAATGGTAATAAAGTCTTAAAAAATGCATTAGCTGGAGGCTTCAATCAATCTCAGTTTTCTAATTTTGATTGCAATGGTGATGGACAAGATGATTTGCTTGTTTTTGATAGAACTGGAAATAAAGTAATGGTGTTTATTTCTACAAAGACATCTGGATTAACAACTTATTCTTATGAGCCGGCTTATGAAGAATTTTTTCCAGAGGGGAAGGAGTTTATGCGTTTTCAAGACTATAATAACGATGGTAAAGCTGATTTGGGTAACTTTTACAAAGACACTTTTTAAATTTAGATACAGCTTATTTTGGTTTAAGATTTGAAGAACAAATACCTGTTGCCCCTGGTGCTTATATGGTAGATATTGATCTTGATGGAGTTAAAGATTTAATTCTTGCTACAAATGAAAAAGATGTTAGAGCTATGCCAATAAGGTAAACTGAAAATGTACTGTATTTTATTAATGCAGGTTCTAATTCCTCTCCAGATTTTAAGTTTAAAGGAACAGATTTTTTACTTGAGGATATAATAGATTTTGGAGCACACACAGTACCAACATTTGCAGATTTAGATAATGGTGAAGATTTGCTTATTGCGAGTAACGGAAATCACTTTACTTCAAGAGACAGTGCAGACCGTATAATATACTATGAGAATACAGGAAGTAAAGGAAACCCCAATTTTACTTGGATAACAGATACGCTTGGAGGTGTTGTGGTTAATAAATTATCAAGATGGAGGTATTTGTCTCAAAATGGTTGGGTAGATACATTTAGGTATGATTATACCGGTTATTCTTCTTTAGAAATTGGTGTTGTAAATGACTCGGTTAGAGTATTAATAGCTGGCGGAGAAGAAGGAAAGGTTAGAGTTTATGAAATTGCAGATGACTTATCCTCAGCATTTAAGGAGGTAAAAGATTATATGCAAACTGAGGTTACCAAAACAAAGTACAATAAAGATTGGGGGTTAAAAACATATGTTGCTGTGGCAGATCTTAATAATGATAATGCTTCTGATATAATTATAGGTAACGAAAGAGGTGGATTGCACTATCTGCAAGGAAATCCAGATGCCGCAGGTATAGGAGTACAAGAAATAGCATTAGATTTTAAGCTTTCTCCAAATCCAACTTCTGGTGCCCTACGGATGGAAACTAAAAAAAATGAAACGTTTCAGTTTAGTGTTTACAACTCAAGTGGCAAACAGGTTCAATTGGGTGTTGTGAAAAATGGCGGGTTAATCCAATTAGACAATACTCTATCAAACGGGGTCTATCTTCTCAAACTTAAATCTAAAAGCTCAATTTATAGTCCGCAAAGGTTGATTGTGATGAGATAAGACAAGAAGAGTCTTCCTTCCTTATTAAGTAAAAATATTGTCTTACGCTTAAAGAAAGGCAGAACTATGCAACTATAATTCTATCTTAGTGGTCTTCTAAATACTCCATGCGAAAAATTATTTGGCTATTACTTCTATTTGTAACCTATACGGCTTCGGCACAGTTGTTTAAGTTATCTAATGATCCAGTTTTTATGAATAAAACTGGAGAAGTTTTGGATTTGGCCTTAGCTGGAGGTCTAAATCAACCTCAGTTTAGTAATATGGATTTTAATAATGACGGAAGTTTAGATCTTTTTGTTTTTGATAGAACGGGGAACAAAGTACTTACGTTTATTTCTAAAACGGCTGGTGGTAAAACTGTATATGAATATGAACCTATGTATGAAGAGTACTTTCCTAAGGCTGTGGAGTTTATGCATTTAAGGGATTTTGACAATGATCAAAAACCCGACTTATGGTTTTATGATAATGATAGTGTGATTGTATTTAAGAATGTAAGCAATGGTTATCCAAAATTTGAGCGAATAAAAGCACTTTATGCTCTTGATAATGTTAACTATGTTTCTTGGGCTCCCAATAAAAAATTATCTCAAGTTGTCGGCTGTTTACCAGGTATTGAAGACTTAGATAATGATGGAGATATAGATTTTGTAACTAATTTAAATTCAAGTGGTTCTGCAATGATATTATTCCAAAACAATACTGTAGACTCTAGTAAAAGTTTGGTAAACATGTCATTTGAAATTCCGGATAAGTGTTATGGCGGTATTGATGAGTTTAGCGGATACCTTACCATAAATTCTGAATGCTTATACAGAGAAGCGTACAAGAAAAAAAAGAAACACGTTGCAACCAAAACAATGCTGTTTTTAGACGGAGATAATGATGGTGACTACGATTTGTTTTATGGAAGTTCAGAGAAAAGTTCGAACCCCATTTATTATTTTGAAAACGGCAAAACAGATTTAGGTAATTATTACAAAGACACTTTTGTTTCAATTGATTCAGCTTACTTCACTCAACCCATAGAAAACCAAATACCTATTGCTCCAGCAATGTCGTATGTAGATGTGGATTTAGATGGTGAAAAGGATTTAATTTTAAGTACCAATGAAACGGCAACTACATCTTATCCAATACAGCAAACGGAAAATGTTCTTTATTTTAATAACAAGGGAACTACAAAAAGCCCTTCTTTTGATTTTGTTCAAAACGATTTTCTAGTAGGGTCAATGATAGATTTTGGGGCTCATTCTGCCCCAGCTTTTGCAGATCTAGATAATGATGGAGATCAAGATTTAGTTTTAGCTACAAATGGAGATCACTATAAAACTTCAGACACTGCATATTTTTTAGTCTATTTTGAGAACATTGGTTCTGCTACAGACCCAAAATTTCAAATTATGGATGAAAACTTTTTAGATGTAAAATCTAAAAAGCTAAAGCGAATACAACCAGCATTTGGTGATTTAAATGGTGATGGATTATTGGACTTAATATTAGGAAAGACGGATGGACAGATTACTTTTTACCAAAATACAGGTTCTAAAAGTAAGCATAACCTGGAGTGGCAAACGGATGCATTTCAAAATATAGATGCTGGCGAAAACTCTGCTCCATGTTTGTTTGATATTAATAAAGACGGTCTAACTGATGTTTTAATTGGAAACTATGATGGTGTTGTTCAGTATTATAAAAACACAGGAACGCTCACAAATCCAAGTTATAATCTTACTAACGATAGTTTTGGAGGTGTATTTGTAAATGAACTTGTAAGGCAAACTGTTTTAACTCAAAACGGTTTTGTGGACACTTTTATTTATCAATATTGGGGCTATTCAGTGCCAAGTATTGGCTATTTTAAAGATTCTGTAATGGTTTTATGTGTTGGTGGTGATCAAGGCATAGTAAAAACATTTAAAGTTGATCAAGATTTAAATTCCAATTTCAATGAGTTTAAAGATTATATGGAAAAAGCCTTGCTAAAAGAAGATTATACTAAAGATTGGGGCGAAAGAGTTAGTCCTGCAGCTGCGGATTTAAATGGAGATGGAGTATTAGATCTAACAATAGGCAACAATAGGGGAGGCTTGTCCTTTTTAGAAGGGTTACCAAAAGGGATATCAGGAGTAGAAAATGTACACGAAAAGTTTTTTCTTGCCCCCAACCCATCAAAAGGTAGAATTAAAATATTTGTCAATTCACCTAGCCAATTGAAGTTTAATATTACAGATTTAAGTGGCAGATTAATGCAAGAAGGGACAACGTATAATGGGCTTCCAATTGTTTTAAACCATAGATTGATTAACGGAGTTTATGTTATTCGCCTTTCGGCTAATACTATCTCTTATACACCTCAAAAGCTTATTCTTTTTAAGTAACATCTCATTAAAAGATAAAAACAAGACTTTATTTGCGACTCTTAAATTAATCCTAACCGTTGAAAAAAACACTTCAAACAAAAGTTGTTGTTATTGGTGCTGGACCCGCAGGCTGCAGTGCATCGTTGTATTTAACAAAAAAGAATATAGACCATATTGTTATTGATAAAGATGTTTTTCCGAGAGATAAAGTTTGTGGCGATGCTCTTAGTGGAAAAGTTGTAAATCAGTTAAAAGCTTTAAACCCAGAATGGTTAAATGAGTTAAAAGAACTAAGTGAAGAGTATACGCCAAGTTGGGGTGTAATATTTTCCGCTCCAGATGGTAACGAAATTGCAATCCCATTTAAGCATAAAGCTTCTGAAGCTGAGCATAGCCCTGGTTTTATTTCAAAGCGAATTTACTTTGATAATTATTTGGTTTCCAAAATAAAATCAAATAAGCTTACATTTATAGAAGGGCAAGAGGTAACGGATGTTACTTGTAATCAAAGTGGAACCACCGTGATTACTGCAGATTATAATATTGATGCGGAGTTAGTTATAAGTGCTGAAGGTACTAAAGCTCTTGTTGCTAAAAAGTATTGTAATTACGAGCTGGAACGAGAACATCATTGTGCTGGTTTAAGGGCTTATTACAGTGGTGTTACTGGTTTAAACAAACAGGGTTTTATTGAGTTACACTTTGTTAAGGAGTCTTTGCCGGGCTACTTTTGGGTTTTTCCATTGCCAAATGGCAGTGCTAATGTTGGTATTGGTATGCTAAGCAAATATGTTAGTAAGAATAAGGTTAATCTTAAGAATCTAATGTTAGAGGTAATTGAAAGTCCTAAGTTTAAAGAACGCTTTGGCAATGCAAAACTAGAAAGTAAAATATTGGGTTGGGGTTTGCCTTTGGGTTCTAAACAACGTCAATTAAGCGGAACTAGATTTATGTTAGCTGGAGATTCAGCATCTTTAATTGACCCATTTACTGGAGAAGGAATTGGGAATGCAATGTTTAGCGGTAAATGGGCTGCCTTGCAAGCGGTTGAATGTCTCAATGAGAATAATTTTTCAGCTAATGTTTTAAAAAACTATGACAAGACGGTATACAAAAAGCTAGGAAGTGAAATGAAAGTTAGCTCTTTTATGCAGAAACTAATAAAATATCCGTGGCTTTTTAATTGGATGATTAGAAAGATAAAACGCAACGATGAATTGCGAGAAACCATTACTTTTATGTTTGACGATGTGGATTTAAGGAAGAAATTTAGTAATCCACTTTTTTACCTTAGAGTGTTGTTTAAATAAAATTACAACTCTTCTTCTAAGTCTCTGTATCTTTTTTGCATGCCAATTAGTAGTTTTCTAAGAAACTGATCTTTACACCACCTAAACTGTTTCGTACCGGGTTTTCTAAAGAACGCACTTATTTCGGTTTTAGTAAATTTAATTCCTGTAAGCAATAAGGTTTCAATAAAATCTTCATACTTCCAACTAAATGCAATTTTTAGCTTTTGAAGAATCAGATTATTGTTTAAATCTGTTTCTGCAACAGGAAGAGGCCCATCACGTCTTCCCCTTTTTTCAATAATTAATCCGTTTAAGAATTCTGCAAGCTCATTATCTTGCATTTCAATAAAGTCTTCTTCAGAATCTTTTAGTAACCAACAATAAACTTGCTTTACAGATGTATTGAAATTAACATGTTTTAGTATTTCAACAATTTGTTTATCACGATAGTTTAAGACATATCTCAGCCTTCTAAAAATATCGTTATTGGTCATTGGTGCCTCTAATTGGCAGCTTGTTTATTACTACCAGTGGTCCGCCGCAATAGTTATTGTGACAGCCTACACAAGCTTCAATAGACTTATTGTAATAATACATTTGAGAATCACCTCTTTCTATTCCTTTTAAGGCATTTAGATAGGGGTCTGTTAAAGATTGAAATAAATCTTCTTCGTGTTCATCTCTTGTACCTTTTGCGGTTTTTAAACCCCATAAATTTTCAGGTATACTTTCAATGGATTTGCCAGATAATAAACTTACTCTGGCACTATCGCTAAATGTTACCATATCTCTCATTAGGCTTGCAAGCTCACTAGCGTTATACATATCCGCTTTTTGATTGTTTGAGCCTTCGTTGCAAGCAAAAACCAAAGTCAAAAGAAATAATGCAATAATGTATTTCATAATATTTTTTTAAGATTATTCAATAATTACACCGTCTGCAGTGAAGCTTAATTTTACCTTAGGTTCAGTTATGGCAGCTATTTCTTCTTCAGATTTTTCAGCGTCTTTGGCATACTCTTGTTGTGTGGCAACTGATAGTGTATCTACGTAAGCCCAACCTTGCATCGTAACGGCATACCCAGCACTATTCATTGGCACAAAAAAACCATAGTCTTTAAATTTAACAATCATATCTTGTCCAGCAGCATCCATACTCATCCAACACCCTTTTGCTTGGCAAGCTGCTTTAATTTCGCCCTTTACTACAGCAAATACAGAATCTTTACCAGCTAGAGAATCTACTAAATTTGCTGTAGTAATTGAGTTGTTTGCAACCCAAGTAGTGTCTCCATATCTACCTTCAACTGCCGTTTCTTCCGTTGCTGAATTGCCACAACTAAAAATTACAGTAGATAGTACAGCTATTATTATAATGTTTTTCATATTTGTTTTTTATAATCTTGCAAAGATACAATATGCTTACAGAAACCGTACTCTATTTCTTGGTTTGATGCAACAATTATTAATTTTTTCTTCCAGTATTTTTCAATCATTTCATTGTACCAAATACTATTTGTTTCATCAAAATTTGTGCAAGGCTCATCTAGCAGTAAGGCCGGAGTATCTGTAAATAAGGCAAGACTGAGTTTAACCTTGTTTTTTAATCCGCTGCTTAATTCGCTAAACTTCTTTTTTAAGAAATTGTTTAGATTGGCTTCCGTTGTTTGTTCTTTAAAACTGATTTTTGGTTTCTTAAAATTAAAGTGAAAATGAAATAATTCTTCTACAGTAAAGTCATCCAATAAATGCATTTCAGGACTGCAAAAACTAAAAATATTTTCACTGGTATTTGTTGGATGATATTTGATGGTACCTTTTGTTGGTGCCAATACTCCGCCAATTATTTTCAATAATGTGCTTTTGCCTGAAGAATTATGTCCCAATAGAGCATATTTTTCCCCATATTCAAACGAGTAGTTGAAGTTCTTAAAAAGAACCTCTTTATTGAATCGTTTTGCTACTTCATTACACTCTATACTGAGCATTATCTAGAAATATATCCTTTCATTACACCCCGATCCGATGCTCGGATAAAACTAATAATTACATCACGTTCTTGGGTAGCAGGCATTTCAGTTTCTATTTTGATTATAGCCTTTGAGTTATTTAATCCTCTTAAATATAGGTTTCTGTATATCTCCTGAATTTCTCCAATTTTTTCTGATGAAAATCCTCTTCGTCTTAAACCAATGCTGTTTACTCCTTCGTAGCTAAGAGGTTCTCTTCCTGCTTTGGTATATGGAGGTACATCTTTTCTAACTAAAGACCCACCGCTAATCATAACATGGCTGCCAATGTTTACAAATTGATGCACCGCAACAAGTCCACTTAGAATAGCAAAGTCAGCTATCTTTACCTCACCGGCAATTTGAGTGCCATTGCCAATTATTACGTTATCTCCAAGCTCACAATCATGTGCAACATGGGAGTATGCCATTAAAAGGCAGTTTTTACCAATGACAGTTTTGTTATTTGCTATGGTACCTCTATTAATTGTAACACATTCTCTAATGGTAGTATTGTTCCCAATTTCAACGGTAGTTGATTCGCCTTCAAATTTTAAGTCTTGGGGAATAGCAGAAATAACAGCACCAGGAAATATTTTACAATTCTTACCAATTCTGGCACCTTCCATTATGGTAACGTTAGAACCTATCCACGTTCCTTCCCCAATTTCCACATTTTTGTGTATGGTAACAAAAGGCTCAATAACTACGTTGTTAGCTATTTTAGCTTCCGGATTTACATATGCTAAAGGTTGAATCATTTTACTTATTTTCTACTATTTGAGCCATCATATTAGCTTCGCACACCAACTTGTTACCCACAAAAGCCTCTCCTTTCATAATGCAAAGTCCTCTTCTCACAGGAGCAACAAGTGCCATTCTAATTAGAAGGGTATCCCCGGGAACAACCTTATCCTTAAACTTTGCATTTTCAATTTTAACAAAATAAGTACTCCATTTTTCTGGACTTTCTTTGTCTGCTAATACCAAAACACCACCTGCTTGAGCCATAGCTTCTAACTGAAGTACACCTGGCATAATTGGTTCACCAGGGAAATGACCCTGAAAGAAGTATTGATCTCCAGTAATGTTTTTAACTGCAACAACTTCATTTTCATCTAACTTAATTACCTTGTCCACCAATAAGAATGGATGCTTATGAGGTAATATGTTCATTATTTGTTGGTGATTATATAATGGTAATTCGTTGGAGTCATACCTTGGAACATTTGCGGCTAACTTCGCTTCTTTCTTTGCTTTTTCATAGGCTCTTTTAATTTGTTTAGCAAACTCAACATTAGCCTTATGGCCTGGTCTTGCAGCTAATATCTGTGCTTTAATTGGCACGCCTGCTAAAGCCAAATCACCCACCATATCTAATAATTTATGTCTTGCCGGCTCGTTTTGAAACCTAAGGTCTACATTATTAAGTATGCCTTCTTTTTTTACCTCAATTTTCTCCTTATTAAAAAGTTTCGCCAACTTATCCATTTCATTGTCTTGAATAGTTCTGTCAACGATAACAATAGCATTATTTAAGTCACCTCCTTTAATGAGGTTGTTTTCTACAAGCATTTCTAGCTCGTGTAAGAAGCAAAAGGTTCTACTGTTGGATATTTCATCTTTAAATTCAACCAAACTGCTAATCGATGCATGTTGGCTTCCTAGAACCGGAGAGTTATAATCAACCATAACAGTAAGTCTGTACTCGTCTGCAGGTAATGCACTCATTTCCACTCCATCTGCGTCTGAAAAGTCAATTCTTTCCGGAATAGCAAAATATTCTCTTTCTTTCTTTTGGTCTTCAATGCCCACACTTTCTAGTATATCAATAAAGGGTTTGGAGCTACCATCTAAAATAGGACATTCAGGGCCATCTAGCTGTATTAAGCAATTATCAATTTCTAATCCAACTAAAGCAGCCAATACATGTTCTACAGTATTTACTCTAGCACCATTTGCTTCAATGGTTGTGCCACGAGAAGTATCCACTACTAAATCGCAATCTGCGTTAACTTTTGGTTGTCCTTCAATATCTACTCTTTGAAAAACATATCCGTAATCCTCTGTTGCAGGTACAAAAGTTAAATTCACTGCTTTCCCTGTGTGTAAGCCAACTCCAGCTACACTAATTTCTTCTTTAATGGTTGTTTGAAACTTATCCATTTTTAGATTTATTTTCAGTTTTAATTATTGATTCTAGTTCGCGAACGCGTTGTTCTAGTTTTGGCAAATTTCGCCACATTACTCTCGATTTCATTTCGTCTTTGAATGGTAAATGTGGTGAACCTGTAAATATTCCTCCAGGTTCCTTAATATCTTTGTTTATTCCTCCCTGGCCACCTAATTGAGTTTTGTCTGCAACACTAATATGACCTACCACGCCTGATTGACCAGCAAATACACAGTTCTTTCCAATTTTAGCACTTCCAGCAATTGCAACCTGACCAGCAACAACGGTGTTTTCTCCAATCTCTACTCCGTGTGCAATTTGCACTAGATTATCAAGTTTGCAACCGTTGCCAATGATTGTACTGCCCATATTTGCACGGTCTATACTGGTATTACTGCCAATTTCTACATTGTTACCAATAACAACATTACCTATTTGTGGAATTTTTATATAAGTACCATCTGGCAATGGGGCATGTCCAAAACCATCAGAGCCAATTGCTGCTCCACTATGTATAATGCAATCTGTACCAATTTCACATTGGTAATATACGGATACATTGGAGTATAGCTTTGAGTTGCTGCCCACCTTTACATCCTCATAAATGCTACAGTTTGCATATATCTTAACATTGTCACCTATTATAACGTTGTCTCCTAGGTAGGCATTTGGTCCTATGTAGCAGTTTTCTCCAACCACAGCACTTGATTCTATTACTGCGGTTTTGTGTATCCCCTTATGTGGGTCTTGATAATCAAAAAACTTAATTAACATGGTGCAAAAAGCAACATAAGGTTGATCGCAAACAATAACAGTTTGATTCTTTGGGATGTCAGCTATTTCCTTCCCTACTAGAACAATTCCAGCCGAAGTTGTTTTTAGGAAATGTCCATATTTAGAATTAGATAAAAAACATAAGCTCTCGCTATCTGCTTTTTCTATTTTGGCAACTTTGGTTACCTGAATTTCAGGGTTGCCATTAACGGTTCCGCCAATTAACTCGGCAATTTTTGAAGCGGTTAAATTCAAGAGGTGCAAATTTAGGTTTTTTTAGGTCTTTATGATTTATGGTGCAGAGTACTATTTTATTTTACCAAACCCTTACTCTGAAAAAAAGTTTAAACTATTTTATTGAGGTGATAAAATACTTGATTTGAGGCTTGCTTTCGCTTGTAATATTGTAAATCTCCGAAACATCTGTTAAGTCTTTTAAAACTCCATTTTTATACCCGATTTTAAGAGGATCTCCTTCTGTGGAATAGGCACTATTAGAGAGTTTACCTGTCGTAACAAAATACGTTGCTTCTTTGGTTGATAAGCTTAATTTTTTTGCAACTTCATTAAGTCTTGAATTTATTAACTCTTTAGATGGCTCGCTTTGAAGTATTTCAACTTTTGTTAGGTTTCTGTCTATTAGCATTTTACACATTAAACTTAAGCAGTTGTCCTCTGCATTTTTCCAAACCTTTATAGCACTAATAATGTCGTTATCATCCAAATTGCAAAAGTTGGATAGCACTTGCTCGCTTTCTAAATCTGATTTAGTAAAGTTATTGGTTAAGAAGTATTTTAGAAATGGACTTGCAAATAATTCGGTTCCAGTGTTAATTAGCTCTTTTGCTCGTTTTAAAATACTCAACATTAGCCTATCTGCAGCTATTGATGCTTTATGCAAGTAAACCTGCCAATACATAAATCTGCGTGCCATTAGGAATTTTTCTACAGAATAAATTCCCTTTTCATCTACAATTAGCTTATCATCTCTAACATTTAACATTTGAATAATTCTTTCAATTCCTACCATACCCTCAGAAACACCTGTATAAAAACTATCTCTTCTTAAGTAATCTAGCCTATCCATATCTAGTTGGCTGCTTACCAGCTGATGTAAAAATTTTCTTGGATATTGATCTTCAAATATTGCTATCGCAAGGGAGAGTTTACCATCCATTTTTTGATTGATGGTTTGCATTAATCTGCTAGATAAATCTTCGTGATGTACTCCATTTAAAATAGAATGTTCTAAACTGTGAGAAAACGGTCCGTGCCCAATGTCATGTAAGAGAATGGCCAGTAATGCACCTTGTTCTTCGTCTATACTAATTTTAACGTCTTTCGATTTTAAGCTTTCTATAGCTGTTTGCATAAGGTGCATTGCACCTAAAGTGTGGTGAAAACGAGTATGCAAAGCACCAGGATAAACCAAATGTGTTAGTCCCAATTGTTTAATTCTACGTAACCGCTGAAATTCGGATAGTTGAATGCAGTCGAATATGATTTCGTGGTTTATAGTGATGAATCCGTAGATTGGGTCGTTTATTATTTTCTTTTTATTCACTTAGTATGAAATAAAATGTTGCTTTGTGAGTTCAATTAGTGCTTGCTTTGCAAAAAATTTATTTTCTAAGCACGCAAATACAAAGGTTACCTAAATAAATTAAAACACTGCAACCAATTATATATGAATAAAATAAAAATATTATGGGCCGATGATGAAATAGATCATTTAAAAGCTCACTTGTTTTTTTTAGAGGAAAAAGGCTATGATGTAGTAACTGTTACAAATGGTTTAGATGCAATTGAAAATGTTAAGGAAGAACACTATGATTTAGTATTTCTTGATGAAAATATGCCCGGGATATCTGGTTTAGAAGCTCTTAAAGCTATAAAAGAATTGGAAGGTAATATTCCCGTTGTGATGATTACTAAAAGTGAGGAGGAGCATATTATGGAAGATGCTATAGGCTCTAAAATTGCCGACTACCTTATTAAACCAGTTAATCCAAGACAAATATTACTTACTATTAAGAAACTTACGGATAATAAAAGGTTAGTTACAGAAAGTGTAACACAACGTTATCAGCAGGATTTTAGAAACATAGGAATGGCCTTTATGGATGTTTTAGATTGGCCAAAATGGAAAGAACTTTATAAGAAACTAGTTTATTGGGAAACGGAGATGGATAGTTCTGATGAAACTGGAATGGAAGAAATTTTGAAGACTCAAAAAGCTGATGGGAATAGAGAGTTTTTTAAATATATTTCTAAAAACTATACCAATTTTATTCAGTATGCTACGGGCGGTGAAGACGTGCCCATAATGTCTCATAATCTTATGAATAAAGGAATTTTACCTAAAAAGAAAAAGGGTGAACCTTTCTTTTTGTTGTTGTTAGATAATTTAAGATTTGACCAATGGAAAACCGTTCAAAAAGAGATTAGTAATTATTATAGAACGGTAGACGAAGACCTATATATGAGTATTCTACCTACAACCACGCAGTATGCACGTAATGCAATTTTTAGTGGTTTAATGCCAATGGATATTGAAAAAAGATTTGGAAATAAATGGAGTAATGATGAAGACGATGGTGGTAAAAACTTACATGAGGACTTTTTTATCAATGACCTATTTAAAAGACTTAGAACTGGATTCGAATCAAAATACATTAAAGTTACCAATTTACAGAACGCTAAAGCGATGGTTGAGCAACTTCCTAACTTAGTAGGCGAAGAATTTGTAACCATTGTTTATAATTTTATTGACACCCTTTCTCACGCTCGTACAGACTCTAAAATTATGCGAGAATTGGCTGAAGACGAAGCGGCTTATCGAAAACTCACCTTAAGTTGGTTTGAACACTCACCTTTACTAGAAACAATAAAATATTTAGCGAGCAAAAAGGTGAAAGTGGTAATAACTACAGATCACGGTTCTGTAAGAGTTGATAATCCCGTAAAAATGGTAGGAGATAAAGATACTACTACTAACCTAAGGTATAAAACAGGAAAAAGGATTAGTTACGAGGCTAAACAGGTATTTGAGGTTGCAAATCCATCAGAAGCACTTTTGCCTAAACCTCATATGAGCAGTAGGTTTATCTTCAGTAAGGAAAACGACTTTTTTGTGTATCCTAATAATCTAAATCACTATGCCAAATACTATAAAGATACTTTCCAACACGGCGGTATTTCTATGGAAGAAATGATGATACCTCTGATTACCTTAGAGCCTAAATAGATGGTTGAAACATTTACAGCTTGTAGTGTTGATGAACTGGATGATATTACCCAAGAACTGAAAACAATTTTAAAAAACAATGAAAGAAACATTGTTCTTTTAAACGGAGATTTAGGGGCGGGTAAAACAAGTTTAGTTAAGAACTATGTTTTCCACAGCAACAGCGAGGATGAAGCAGATAGTCCTACATTTTCATTAGTAAATGATTATAAAGTAAAAGATGGATTTATTCATCATTTCGATTTATATAGATTAGAAGATGTTGAAGAAATTGAAGATTTCGGCTTTTGGGATTATATAGACTCTAAAAATCTTTGTTTTATAGAATGGGCAGATAAAATTGCAGATTTATTGCCTCAGCATAAGGTGGTTAAGGTAGATATTAGCTTAAATTTGAAGCAATGCCGCGAGTTTACTATCTCTTACTAATAGTAGCACTTTCCGTGCTTTGTAATGCTCAAACTTTCGATTATATCATTGCTCGAGAAACGACTAAAGTAGATTCTGTTCTTCAAAATATATTTACTTATGAAACTTTTGGCCCCAAACCAATTGGGTCTGTTCAATTGGAGCAAAGTAAAGGTTGGTTAATTTCTGAGTACCAAAAAATGGGTTACAATGTGGCTATTGATACCTTTAACTACAATGGAACAGAATGTTATAATTTAATTGTTGAAAAAAAAGGCATACAACCTAACAGTTGGATAATTGTAGGTGCACATTACGATACTGTTGAAGACAGTCCTGGAGCTAACGACAATGGTACTGGTGTTGTAGCAACGCTACAAATTGCAAAACTTATTAAGGATTTTGATTTTGAATATGGTATTAGAATTATTAATTTTTCTGCTGAAGAACCTGGTATAGGCTTAATTGGGAGCAGACATTATGTTAAAAACACGCTCAATGTTAATGATGATGTACTTTTTATGTTAAACCTAGATCAACTTGGAGGAACAAGTGGAGCTGACAATTCATTTATTAAATGTGAGAGAGATCAAGATAATAATCCTTCTGGGAATAATGCTGCATCCTATTTGATTACCGATACTTTGGCGAATTTGGTCTCAATATATACATCATTAACGCCTGTAATTACAAATGCTTATGGCTCAGATTACATTCCATTTCAAGACAAGGGATATGTTATAACCGGACTATACCAACATAGCGATTATAATAACTTTTACCACAGTCCAAGGGACATTACTTTTAATGTTGACACCGATGCTGCCAAGGAAGTGATTAAAGCTGCTTTATCTGCTGTATTGTACTTTGGGCAATACCAAACTAAAGAAGCTGAAACCAACTTAATGCGTGTTTTTCCTAATCCTGCTGAAGATTGGATAATTGTTGAAAAAAGTAATAAAAAAACCCTTCGCCTCAGTTACTACAATCGCTATGGCCAATTGGTTAAACAGCAAAACGCATATTCTAATAATCCAATAAGCATCAAAGACTTATCTTCTGGTTTTTACCTAATTGGTATTTGTGGAGAAAATAACACAAATTGTTTTTATGCAAAACTTATTATCGCACCTTAGTTTGTAAAAAATGAGATATACCTGTTGGGGAGCCGCTAGGCAAGTTACTGGAAGTATGCACTTGCTAGAATTAGAGAATGGGTACTCAATTCTAGTAGATTGTGGTATTGATTATGAAGACAAATTGAACACAGAAATAAATGCAAAATTTCCATTTAATCCCAAGGATATTGATGTTTTAATCTTAACTCATGCACACATAGACCATAGTGGAAATATTCCCAATCTTGTAAGGCAAGGTTTTAAGGGCGAAATATTTTGCACAGAACCAACTGCTTATTTATTGGATAAACTATGGGCAGATTCTGTGAATATTCAAAATATAGATAAAAAGCGAAAAAACGGTAGAATAAAGCTCTTTGGATACAAGGACGCAAAGGAAGCTTCTAATCAAGTTTTAACACTTCCGTTCTATAATAAATTTAAGTTAAATGAAGAAGTATCTTTTAGCTTCTATGAAGCTGGACACATTATAGGTGCCGCAAGTATAGCAATAGATGTAAAAGAGCGAGGGAAAACAAAAAGAATAGGCTTTACGGGAGATTTAGGAAATCCGGGCAGTAGTTTAATAGTAGATTTTAATCCAATGCCAGATTTGGATTATTTAATTACAGAAACTACGTATGGCACCAGATTACATAGAGAAACTAGAACTGCCGAAGAAGCTCTGCTAGAACAAGTAAAAAAGAGCTGTGTAGACAAACAAGGCAAGTTAATAATCCCTGCTTTTAGCGTTGGAAGAACACAGGCCATTCTTTTTACACTCAATAGATTGTTTACAAAAGGTAAATTACCACCAATAAGGGTGTTTGCTGATAGTCCATTGGCTTTGGCAAGTACCAATATTCATAATAGATTTATGGATTATTTAAATGTTGAGGCAAAGTCTTTTTACGCAGAAAACTCTTCAATTTTTGACTTTAAAAGTTTACACCTTGTTGAAGATGAAGATGATGTAGAAGAAATGGATTTATACCGCGATGCAAGTATTATTGTTTCTTCTGCGGGTATGTTGGAAGGCGGGCGAATACAGCAGCATATAAGCAACCATATACAAAACCCTATGTGCACAGTTTTAATTGCGGGTTTTTGTTCACCAGGGACTTTAGGTGCTAGATTGCTACAAGGTGAAACAATGCTGAGAATTAAAGGGAAAGAAAAGTATGTATATGCTGAGATATTGCAAACAGATGTTTTTAGTGCTCATCCTGATGCACATGGATTAAAACAATACTTTAAAGCAGTAAATACTGAAAAATTAAAAGATGTGTTTTTTGTTCACGGAGAGGAAGAAGCAATGGAGGAATTAAAAAACAATATTGATTCTTCTTTTTCAAAAAAAGTTCATATTCCGTCTAGGGGGGAGAGTTTTGTGCTTTAAATAAAATTATGTGATATTTAGCTATCTTGTTGCTGCTTCAAAGATATGCGATGCAGACATTTATATAACTCCCTAAAAGCGTTAGAGCTTTGCTCATTTTCTTGAGCATACTTTTCGAAAATTAACGCCTTGTTAGCTTCTATCTTGGGTTGATATGCTGAAAGATTGTCTTTTGCTTTTATCGCTTTTATTTCATCAATAATTTCTGTTCTTTGGGCAAGCAAGTCCATAAAATTTTGGTCAATGGAATTTAGCTTAACTCTTAATTTATCTAATCTGTTTTCCATCATTTAAGCCTGTTTAGTTTTATAACTCTCACTGGACAATTAGCCGCTGCAGTTTTATTGTTTTCATAGTCATCTTCTTCAATTTTAAGTTGGTAAATACCTTTTTTTTCGGTTGCTCCAATTAAATTACACTTGCCATCTTTTCTAGAAACAGTCCATTGCTCAGGTGCAGCTTCAAAGCAAGCATTGCAGCCAATACACTTTTTACGATAAAAGATAATTTGAACCATTACGTATCTACAATTTTATAGAGCTTATCTGATGGTCTTATCTTATGTTCAATTGCCAAAGAAAAATTATCCCCTTTAGTAGCTTCTTCAACTTTGTTATTGTCTATCCTAATTTCATTTACAACAGTACGCACTACTCCCGTTGTAGGACCCGTTATTAGAATTTTATCTCCTTTTTTAATACCGTGAGATTCCACTTGAAACTCGGCTACTTTAATTTTTTTAAAATAGCGAATTCCTCTTCCTATAAATATTTTTTTAGAAGTAGCCTTGGAGCCATAAGAATTGTTCCACTCACCCATTTTTCTTCCCAAGTAATAACCTTCCCAAAATCCTCTATTGTAAACTGTTTCTAATTGTTTAACCCAATTGGCAACTTTATCTTGATTATAGGTGTTGTTGTAGATAGAATCTATTGCTTCTCTGTAGCATCCAATGGTAGTATCTACATAATCTGCTGATCGGCCTCTACCTTCAATTTTAAGAATTTGAACTCCGGAGTCAATAATTTTATCTAAAAAACCTATAGTGCACAAGTCTTTAGCACTCATTATATACTCATTGTCAATCTCAAATTCTATTCCCTCATCTTTATCTGTAACTATATATTTACGTCTGCAATTTTGTATACAAGCACCTCTATTTGCAGATGCATTATGGGAATGAAGACTTAAATAGCACTTACCAGAAACCGCCATACATAAAGCTCCGTGAGCAAATACTTCTATTCTTATTAGTTTGCCAGACGGTCCTTTAATGTTTTTACGTTCAATTTGATGCGTAATATCTTTTACTTGTTTAAGCGTAAGCTCACGAGACAATACCATAACATCTGCATATTCAGCATAAAACTCCAAAGTATCTATGTTGGTAACATTGGCTTGAGTTGAAATATGTGCTGGCATTTCTATTTTCTTACAATAGGCCATAGCTGCGTGGTCCGACGCAATAACAGCTGTAACACCTTGTTCTTTTGCATTATCTACTATGGTTTTCATTAACCTTATATCGTGATCATACAAAACAGTATTCAAGGTTAAATATGTTTTAATACTATACTCTTTACATTTGGCAACAATGTCGGGCAAATCTTCGGTTGTAAAATTAATGGAAGAGCGAGACCGCATATTAAGTTGCTCCAAACCAAAGTACACAGAGTTACATCCAGCATTTATAGCAGCTGTTAACGACTCGTGCGAACCTACAGGAGCCATTATTTCTATTTTATTCTCCAACTTGTTATTTTTTTATTCTAACTCTAACATCAACCGCAATAATTTCTTTATGTCCTGCCATTAATGGGTTAATGTCTAATTCTTGAATTTCTGGAGCAATTTCAAGTATTCTGGAAATTCGCATTATCAGTTCTATAAAAAAGGTTTTGTTAATTCCTTTTTTACCTCTAGTTCCCTGAATTAAAGGATAAGCTTGCAACCGTTTCATCATTAGCTCAATTTCGTAATCTCCTAAAGGAACAATACCGGCTCTAACATCTTTAAATATTTCAACAAAAATCCCGCCTAATCCAAATAAAATAAGGTGACCTAACCCCGGTTCGTAGTTTGCCCCAATAAACAATTCAGCACCCTTATACATTTTTTGGATTAGCACTCCTTCGGCATATTTTATGGCCATTAATTTGTCAAAAGATAGCCTTAATCCCTCGGGAGTTCTTATGTTAAGATGGACACCTTTTACATCTGTTTTGTGCAACGGTCCCATTACTTTGGCAACCAATGGATAGCCAATTTGTTCCGCTTTTTGCAGTAATTCTTCTATTTCGACTCCCTTATCTTGGTTTGCTGTGGGAATACCTGCTGCTTGAAGCAATTTATAGCTCGATACTTCGTCTAAAAAGCCATTTGTGCTACTGTTAATGATAGTTCTTATGCCTTGCTCTTCAATTTTAAAGTTGTATTCGGGATTATCCGCAGGAGCAGGGGTATGGTATACTTCTCCTAAAGAGATTCCCAATAATACCTCGTCTGGGAAGTTAATATTCCCTTTGGATAAGAAATGATTGATTTCTTTATCCGCATTAATTAAAGATGGCAATACAGGGAATATAGGTTTTTTACATATGTCTAACTTCACTCTTAATACATCATAAACATTTTCAACGTCAAATAATCCCGGACTACCGAAAACAACTACCATTGCATCAATGTTGTTGAATTTATGTTCGCAGTAGTCAATAATAATTCCAAGTTGTTCTGCAGTTCCGGTTGCTAAAAAATCTATAGGGTTACTTGCGTAAGACCCTGGATGTAAAAAAGTTAAAAGTTCATCAACATCTGGTCCTTCAATAGCTGGGACATTTAATCCTGCTTTAGATAATGCATCAGAAAGCATTACCGCAGACCCTCCAGCGTGTGTAATAATGGCAATGTTTTTTCCTTCTAATTTTTTGCAATTAAAAATGGAAGCTACTGCAATCAATTCATCTCTACTGCTGCAATATACAATGCCTGCTTTTCTAAATAAAGCACGTACTGCCATGTCAGAATTAGCAATGGCACCTGTATGGCTGGAAGCAGCTCTACTCCCTGCTTCTGTGCCTCCAGATTTAATGCCAGCAATTCGTGCACCTTTATTAATTAGAGATTTTGCGTGTTTAAGTAGTTTTTTAGGATGACGTATGGTCTCCATGTATAATATTTTGATTTTAGAACTTTCTCCTTCAACATAGGAATTGTCTAGATATTCTAAAACTTCTTCAACACCGGTTTGAGCGGCATTACCCACAGAATAAACACTACTAAATCTAAGGCCAAGTGGAATTCCTGCTTCCATTGTAAATAAAGCCATTGCTCCTGAGCTAGAAATTAAATCACAACCATCATTGTACATTTGTGGTGTAGGTGTTGTAAATACTCCTTGGTAAGATTTATTTAAAACGCCAATACAATTTGGTCCAATTAAACAACCGTTTACGTCGTTTATCATGCTGGTTATTTCCTCTTCCAATTTTTTGCCCATTTCTCCACCTTCACCAAAACCAGCAGAAATTATAATAAAACCTGTTGTGTTTTTTTGTTTGGTGAGTATTTCAATGGAAAAGTAACAGGCTTTGGGAGGTACAGCTAATATGGCTAAATCCGTTTGTGGTAAATCATTTATGTCCTGAAAACATGTTAATCCTTGAACGTCTTTTTCTTTGGGATTTATTACATAAAGATCGCCATCAAAATCGCCATCTACTAGGTTTTTAACCATTTTACCTCCGGGTTTTTCTAAATGGTTAGAACCACCAATTACCACTATGCTTTTAGGGTTAGTAATTGCTTTGTTTATCATTTGCTGCGAAACTATAACTAGCAGAAATGGTAAAATATGATTGAGGTCAGAATTGGAGATGGTTTTGTTTTAAATTTAAATAGAGACAGAATTATAGCCTTAGATATAGGTTGTGTCTTTTTTAATAAAAAAAATGTACAAAAAAAAGAGAGGTGCAAACCTCTATTTAAAATCAATTTTAAGTTTTTATTATTTCTTGAGTTGTAGTTTCAGCGACGTAATTAAAAAAACAAATGGACTGCCGTGCATAATTAAATCAAACTAGTCTAAGGCTCTCATTCCTTCTGAACCGCCAAGAACCCACTATCTTATTTTGCTTTTATTTCTTTTAAAGAACTGTTAGATATGTTATCAAGGTAATAATTCCAGACGTTAAGCTCCATTAGTTTTAACGATTCTAATTTACAACCCAAAATGCCTAAACCTTTTGATGTGATATGTTTATGATAGTCGGTCTTTTTATCATTGGTGCTGTATCCATTATCGTATAAACCTATAGCGTCTTCAATCTTAAACCAATGTGTAGTGGATCTTGTAGATGCTTTTGTAAATCAGGTTCAAGTAATATGTTGATTGTTATGATGGATGTTTAATTTTAAGTCTGAATAGACCTTAGGCTTCATACGTTCATCGTGTAAATGAGCAAGAGGGCTTTCAATTTCCATTTTGCCAAATGTTAAATCAAGATTCTTAGTTTTATATTTAATAAAAAGTTCTTCTAGACGATCTAAGTCTGTATAGTTACCGGAGTGTTCAATGTCAAATAATTGAAGCTCGTATTTTGAAGATAAATTGGCAGTTGAATCTATTGCAAGCAGGCTATTGGAAAGAGTTTGATAAACGAATAGACCATTTAGGCCAAAAGAAAATCCTTTATATATTAAGGTTTCATAATGTATGGCTACATTGTAGTAAGACATGTTAAAAGTGTTACTAGCTTTAAAATTTCCTCACAGAAGTCCTAAAAATGACTATAGCTCAAGTAAGTTAATTCTGTTTCGTCTTAATTGAATAAAGTTTTCAGTTTCCAGTTTTTTAAGTAGTCTAGAAATAACTACTCTAGACGTATGCATATCGTAAGCTATATCTTGATGTTTGATGTTTAGCTGCTTAGTTTTTTTAATCAATACTTGGTCCTTAAGATATTTTCTTAATCTTACTTGCATATTCTCAAAAGCCAATTCATCCACTGCATCTAAAAGTTCATTAAATCGGTGATTATAACTTTCAAAAACAAACTTTAGCCAATCGTTATATTGTGGAATCCACTTTATGTTATTGTGCGTGGGTATAGTAATAAACTTAACATCAGTTTCTGCCACTGCACGTATTGCTGATTCTTTTTCTTGTAAACAACAAGAAATCGTCATAGAACATGTGTCTCCTCTTTCTAAATAGTAGATTGCAAGTTCGTCTCCTTTTTTGTCTTGCCTCAGGATTTTTATCGCACCGTGAAGGATTAAGGGCATAGCATTTATTTTGTCACCATAGTCCATAATAACAGTTTCTGGTGGTATGGAATTGTAGGTACCCACTTGCCTGATTTCATTTAACAATTTAGATTCAAACAAGAATCCATAACAATCAACTAAATCTTGGAAATTATCATCTGTCATTAAATGTAACTCCAAATATAAAGTAAATGGCAATAAAAGATGAGATGTCGAAGAAAGTGGTAGGTGGTTTTGTCCTTCTGATTAGTATTGTCTAAAATTTAAAATGGACTGGATAAAGCAGGATTTGTTACAAAAGAAGTATCAGTTAAACAATGCATAAAAGCCACTAAATCTGCTTTTTCATTATCACTTAGTTGCAGACCACCATTGTGTACTTGTTTCATAAGGGGGTCTACAGTTTCTGAGAACTTAACACCTTCGCTGTAAAAATCAATGACTTCTTCAAGTGTTTTAAATCGGCCATCGTGCATATAAGGCGGTGTAAGAGCTATATTTCTCAGCGTAGGTGTTTTAAATCTCCCCCTATCTTGTACATTTCCAGTAACTCGCATTCTGCCTTCATCGGGGTCTAAATCAAGCCCAGTATTATGATAGTCCACGTCTGTAAAGAATGTTGTTCCGTGGCAATGAAAACAATCACCTTTTTCTGAATAAAATAGGAGCATTCCGTTTTCTTCTGCATCAGTAAGGCGAGTTAATCCTCTCATGTATCGATCGTATTTAGATTCAGCAGATATTAATAATCTTTGAAATTGAGCCAATGCATATGCTAATTCTTTATAAGATATTTCATCTACCCCAAAGGCTTGTTTAAATAGCAGTCTGTAATTATTATCAGCATTTAGCTTTTCTAAATCTGCTTGAAAAAAGTCTTTGGCTTCAAAAAGCATAATATCTTCTAAGGTGCCTTCTATTTTACCATCCCATAAAAACCTGTGCCCAAAAGTTAAGTTTATATGAGCTAAAGCATTACTTACAGAATCACTAAAAGATTCTTTCTGTTTATGGCAATCTGCACAAGCTCTATTGCCAACTCCATCCCAATTATCATCATAGTAGAGCATTCTCCCAAGCTCAATGCCTTCTATGGTTAATGGGTTTTCTGGTATTAAGAAGTCACTTGGGATATTGTGCTCATATGGAGATGTTACATAAGGAGCATCAGGTTTCTCATCTTCTTTGCAGCTACTAAAGCCAATAAGTAATCCTAAAAATAGGATTGGTATTATTGTCCTTAATTTTTTCATTTTATTTTTCCAAGTTCTAAAACATCTTGTCCGTTAGTTTGCAATTTTGCTTGCATTTCTGCATTTCCCATAATCATAGTCAAATCATTTAAATCTAGTTGGTTAGGAGTGCTCATCCAACGATCTAAGTGCAAGATTAGTTCTATGTTTTTGTCTGTTTTATCTATTGTTAAATTAATTGGAAAATTATATTGAATACTATAATCTTTACCTGCTAGAGGCCCAGTATGAGTTTGGAAATTTTTAACAACATTTTGGCTGTTGGTGTGTTTTCCTTCAAATTTCATGTAGTGGTAACCTCCTCCCATTCCAATAGGCCATTCCATATTGCTTTCTGGGCTATAAGTGAACATACCGGTAACATTATCTTTCTTTGGTATTCCAAATACTATGGAAAAACGCGCAAAGGTTGTAGGTTCTATTTCTTTAGAAAAAGTCCCTAAGGTTGCGTCTCTTCCATCAACATAAAGAATGTCTTTCAATAACACACTGTCCCCGTTAATCTTGTAAAGCTTAGCATTAGACATGAAATATTTTAAAGTGTTAACAACAAATTTTTGTTGCAGCACATTGGTGTAAAGTAAGGTGTCCCAAAGTAATGCATTGCCATTAACTTTTGGGGTAATAACAACCGATAGCTTAGCTTTTTGAGTTGGCTCAGGAGTGTCATCCTTGCACGCTGTAAATAATGTAGAGCTAGAAAGAATAAAAATGATAATGTAGATTGAATGTTTCATATTTTACTTTTAGAGTGCTCAAAGATTAATAACATTTAGTTTGTTTTTGGTTACCTGAATAACATTAGAATTAATAAAACCTATTTAACAAGCAAATATGGCAGTATTATGTTTAAATGACAATCAATCTTACAGACAGTGTTTTATTTAAGAGAGGAGATTGCTCAATAACCTCAAGTTTGTGTTCTAAAATTATCTTTTATGGGCAAGATAACGAGTCAAAATTACATGACTATAATCATAGCTTATTGCTGCTCTGGGTCATAAATTTAGGAAATCTTCTATTATACATTCGTTGTGTAATTTTAAAAACCATTTATGAATAATCAAACAATAGTAACGTTAGAATAAGCATACACTGAAAATCATCAAACCAAAGATCCCATACAACGTTGCCCAACAGGTGCCATTGTTTGGGCTGATAAAAATGGTGTGGAGAAGGGCAGAGAAAGTAAAAATATAATCCGAAAAGGGGAGAAAAAGGTAGGATTTAGTTAGAACCGAAATAGTTAAACTCTTTTAAAAAAGCTAATGTGCGGCGTGCTTACCACGAAATGAATGGTGCTCTTTTAGTGTGGCCATAAAATCAAAATTAGCCACCAAGTTAAATTGACTAAAGTTTACGGTATTAAACTGCTCATCAAGAGTTAAATTTTGATCTAAATATCTTCTGTAATTCTGTTGTTATATGCAAGAAGATTTAAGTTAAAGAAACGCAATATTGAAACGGATACGTTTTTAATATTTAGCTTCAAGTTAGCTATCGTAGTTAGCTCAGCAATATGCATTTGCGGTGATTATGGCCATTTTTATTGATCTCACCGTGTTCCATTTTAGTTATAAATTTAAAAACAGTGACTTCTTACAGCTTTAATCCGTTCTGATTGGTAAATATTATTGAATCAGAGTTTTATTCAAAATATTTTAAAAATTTCAATAAAATTTTCTAGAGATAATTATATTCTGAATATACCAATGGATAACAAAATTGCCAAGAAAGGAATAACGCTATATACCGCCAAGTTTGTTGGGTATAAAAAAGACGGCTACATATTAAACGAAGTGTACCTCATTAAAATTAGAAGATTAGGTGCAGATAATTTTCAACTACAAAAGAAAAACGGTGATAACATCATAGTTTATCAATCTGCAGAAGAATTAAAAGCTGATTGGGACAGCTTGCATAAAGTAGGGATAATGGATCATTAAATTAGATTTTATTTAGTTGATAGGACTTTTATCAAAGAACAAAAAATTTTTAACCAAATTTGCAAGGTTTATTAAATAACTCCTTATTCGCAGAATATTATGAAATCGCTAGTATGCTGCATTACTTTGATAATTGTTGGCTTGTTAAGTGCTTCAACTCACGTAAATGCTCAATCCAAAAAAAAGCAAATTGCTCTACTTACTTATTTGAATGATAGTCTATTTCGTAATAATGATAGTTTAATTGTGCTGTTAAATTTGGAGCGTTTAAAAAGCAAAGATTTTTTATTGGAGCTTAAGGATACAAAAAAAAGATTAGCAGCAAGCTTAAAAGACTTATCTAAAACTAATGCTGCATTAGAACATGCACAAAATCAAACAGATAGCTTAGATATTGTATTGTTTCAATCTAAAAATTTATCGGATAGTTTATCTTTTGATTTAGAGCACTTTAAAAGTAAAACAGACAGTTTAAGCATTCAAGTTAAAGTAATGCAGGAACAGCTAAGATTAGAGCGTGGTGTCAAGGCAAAAGGAGAGGACGTAGTGTTGGATTATTTAGTAACAGGAGACTTTATTGCTACCAAACCAATAACAATGCAATTGCGTGGGCAGTATGTTAAAACTACGGGCTACAAGTATCAAATAAGTAGCGGGCAAGAAGAAGAGTATGCCTGGCTTAAAATAAGTAAGGCAGTATCTGTAGAAGATTGGGAAGGTGCTTTATTGCAAGGACCATCAGCATTAGTTAATTTTAATGATTTACTTGGCGTAGATCCTGTAAATGTTCATCAGGTAAAATTTATAAGATGGTTATCCCCGTCAAAATGTATAATTGATTTTTACATAACAGAAAATAACCGTACAACATCCAAAAGACACCTTGTTCAAATAATAAATGTAAACCAATTACAAGTCGAAGCAGAGAGGGGTGAGGTGATAGAAATCTTTCCCAAATAATGGATCTAAAGATTAGTCTGAATTTAATTCAGCTTTGGTATGTATTTATATTAAAATTCATTTGCGTTTCTCCTTCTGCCAATACGAAATAAAAAAAAGAATTTTGCATAAAAAAAGCCTGATAATTTATACAATTATCAGGCTTTTTAGTTGTGCTCCGGGCGGGACTTGAACCCGCACGACCAAAAGGTCACAGGATTTTAAGTCCTGCGTGTCTACCAATTCCACCACCAGAGCAACCTGTTAAAGACCTAAGTCTTTGAGGAATAAAAAAAAGGAATTTCTTCCTTTTTTGGAGCGAAAGACGAGATTCGAACTCGCGACCCTCACCTTGGCAAGGTGATGCTCTACCAGCTGAGCTACTTTCGCATATCTTAAAGAACTCTTTCATTCTCTGAAAGCGGTGGCAAAAGTAATACGTTAATTAATTATTACAAACGAAGAATTACTTTTTTTTAAAAAGTTTAAAAAAAACTTCAGAACCCATTCTTGGTTCTATAGATTTGGTGCATTCTTTCATCGTAACTATTTCAAAATCAGAATTAAACAGGTTGTTGTACTCGTCAATGCTACCCCCGAAAGGTGGGCCATTTTTTTTGTCGAAATTAAACAATAAACCAGCTAAGCAACCCTTATCTTTTAAAGTTGCCTTCATAGATGTCACATATTCTTCTCGCAAGCCAGGATCAAGTGCACAAAAGAAGGTTTGTTCTAGAATTAAATCGAACTTTTGATCCAACTTGAAAAAGTCGCTTATCAAATATTGACTACTCGGAAAACCGGGAACTCTTGCCAAAAAATCCTGTTTTGCTTTTTCAGATAGATCAAGACCATAACATTGTTTAAAACCCAATTTGTAGAGTTCTTCTAACTCATAACCATTGCCACAACCAGGAATGAGTATTTTAGTGTTTTTGGTGTAATTGATTTTAACAAAATCCATCAACACTGGATTAGCATAGCCAATATCCCATCCAATTTTGGCATCTAAATATCGGGTGTTCCAGTAGTTAGCATCTAAGTTAGTGTCCAACTCCGCCATCCTTTTTCTTTGGTCCATCTGATTTAATTTCCAACGGTGCTTTCTTTTTTGGTGTATTAGTATCTGCTGGCTTATCTTTAATTATAGGGTCTGAAGTTTTTGGGGGTGCTTTTTTAGTAGGTGCTGGATCTTTGTATCTTGTATTAGAAGGTGTGTTTGGTGTGCTTGTTGGAGTTTCTCTGTTGGCGTAATATTTTTTCCAAAGCTCAAATCTAACTCCTAAATTTATGAGTAACATATCCGTTTTTTTGGCGGTTTTATAATCGTAATGTACTTCGTTTCTTCCGACCTCCTGAGTTACGTCTGCCAGAGGCTGCACTGCTCCTTTATCTCCAATGGTATAGGTAATACTGCTCTCCAAACTAATATTGTCGTTGGCCTTGTAGCTAACGCCTAAGCTTACTCCATAATGAAACCTTTTGGTAAAGATTATTCTGTTGTTGTAGGCTACGCTTTCGTAATCTGGATTTAGCTGAGGATTGTTTGCTGTTATAGTGCTGCCAGTAGAATAATTTCTATGACCAATAAGTACATTGGCAAATGGGGTAACTTTATTGTTGTCGTTTATGTTGATTCTTCCCACTAAAAATAAACCATACATATTGTTTTTTACTCGCATTTCTCCATCGTCTGGTGTTGGAGTAGCAAGCTCTACATCAAAAGTTTTACTCTGCATATTGCCAAAATCCATTCTTGCACCAATTTGAAAATTTATCGGTTCTTGATATGGGAATTTTCTAGATAGGTATGAAAAGTTGAAACCCCAACCATCATCGTATTCAATAGTTTTTAAGTCGCTTTGAGGACAAGCTGCATGTATGCCAATGCCTAAAGATCCTCTGTTTACTTTAGTTTGACCTAAAGATACAAGAGGGATACTTAACAATACTGCTATTATTAAATTCTTCATTTTTTACCTTTTTAATTTTGGGTTGTTTTTATGTCGGTTACCGTCTCTCAATGTTTTCTTTTTTAAATTATTAAGCAATGCTTGTTCCAAATTTATCTCCGTTTGATTGGCTAAACACATTAGCACAAACATCACATCTGCCATTTCATCTGCAAGGTCAACTTTTTTGTCTGATTCTTTAAAGCTTTGTTCTCCATACTTGCGAGACATAATTCGGGCCACCTCGCCAACTTCTTCCATTAATAGAGCCGTGTTGGTTAACTCGTTAAAATATCGAACACCCGTTTTTTTAATCCAATTATCAATGGTTTGCTGAGCTTCTGTAATGGTCATTCCAAAGCAAAAATATAGTAAAACTCTTTATGCCCTAATTTGGGGCATAAAGAAAAATTGAAAGACGTTTTTTAAAAACTCCAGGTATTTTTACTTTGATTATAAGGTTCAAAAGAGAATTTAATTCCGTTTCTAAACCCTTGATTGGTAGCTTCAGAAATCACATAATAAACGCCCAAGCGTATTCTTTCTTTACCCAATTTAAATACTCTGTTCACACCACCAAATAACTCGGCATATTGATAGTTTCTTTCTGGCACCCACAGTGCACCTCCACCTGCCATTATTTTTATGCCCATTTGTTTTATTCCAGGTATTTTACTGGATAAAGAACCATTAAACTGATGCACATAATGGCTTTCAAAGTAGGGCTTAAATACAGCAAAAGAACTGTCAATTTGTTGGTAACCAAAAGTAGGTGGAAGAAATATCCAAGCGTCTCCACCTCGTTGGTATTTGTAGTCCATAATTTTTAGAGATGAAGTATCTAAAAAACCGCCAAACCTAACATTGTACTGTGAAGTACCCATTACACCAATGTTAAATACTTGGTCTATCGCAAATTCACCGTGTTTAAACTTAGTTTGAGAGTTAAACACTCCCTGCAGACCTTGCCTATAGCGTAAACTAAAGGTTGGAAACTTTGAACCTAAAACTACTTTTTCTTTAGGTTCCATAATGTACAATTGTTTAGGTGTGTAAGAAACGCCTATTAAACCTTCCATTGCAGAATGAGATTCGAAGGTTTGAGGAACGTTATTTTCAAACATATTATCTCCTATAGAACCAAATTTGAAGTCTCCTAAGTCACTTCTATAAAGATAATTAGCTGTTGTGCTGAAGTAAAATCCATTAAATAACTCTGTTCTATGGTTTAAATTAAGGTGTGTTTGGTTAAAAAAATTGGCTCTGTTCACAATATCGTTTATTGTAGCAAATTGGTTGATAAAACCAAAGTATCTTCCCGTATTTAAACGAACGCTTGATCTTTTAATAGGGTTGTAGGTATATCTGAAATATAAGTTTCCCCTAAGATCATTGTTTTTAAAACCATAATGAACTCTTGGGATAATTCTCATACTCTTTCGGTTTTCAAATTTTTTGAAGTACTGCACTGCATATTTAACCCTCCAGCCACCAATGGCAACAGGATCAAGAAGTGAAATAGCTGGATCAAAATCCCAAGTTTGCTTTTTTGCCCTATTAATTTTGCCAAAGCCTTCCCATAACAGTTTTAAGGGCGTTATCTTGTTAAATACAGCATCTATACTATCTAAGTATTCTGAACTATTCTTTATTCGTTCTATACTATCATTGTACGCAATAAATTCTCGTTCGTCTTTGCTTAAGGGCACAGGTCGAATGGCGGTCCAAAAAGAAGTATCTTTTTCGTAAGCATCTTCTTTTGTGGTTCCCACTTCTGCATTAAAAAACCGTTTGCTGTAGGTACTATCAAATTTATACTCACTATATTTTACAATGCAATTACCTTTCGTAGTTTGTTGAGCATTTTTGATTTTCCAACGGAATTCTTGGTTCGCCAATAACCATTTTTTGTTTTGAAAGAAATACTCCTGCTTAATTCTAAAGGAGTTGTAAATAATTAAAGAGCCCTTGTTTACTTTTAAGTTGATAGATTTTAAAGCATAAACTTCGTCCCAAACTTCAATAATTCCCTCAAATAAGGCGTTGCCCATTTTTCTTGGAATAACCTTTATGGTGTATACTTTTTGTCCGTTTTCAAACCGTGAACCTAAAAGCTTAAATCGATAACTTAATACTCCGCTTGGGTGTAGAGGCGATACATAAGAATTATCCCCCAACTTTTTGTCAGTAATAAGATTTTTGTAAAAATTGAAATTACTCTCAGTAGTATTCGTAAGAAACAAGGTTCGTTGACTCCCTATTTTTTTTGCAGCCAGTTTTTCTTCTTTTATACCAAAAGGAGGTTTGGAGTGTTGAGTAAAGGTTGCTTCAAATAAATTAAGGTCTGGAATGCTGTCGTTTTTAAAAGGGTCAACATCTTCTTTCTTTTTAGGCTTAGCTGCCTTTGTTTTTATGTTATCCTCAACACTCTTAACGTAGATGTTTCTTTTTTGAGTGGTAAATTGTTGCTTATATTTTTTTTCGTTTGCAATTACTTTCTTAATAATTTCATAAGAAAAGTCTTTTCTTTTTGCAATTACTTTTACAGTACCAAGTTGTTCGTCGGCAGATTCAAGGGTGACATTAAGTGCATCATTTTTATTAAGCACATGTTCTAACTTTACAGATGTGTGGCCAATTATAGAATAGTGCAAGCGATGTAAACCTTCTTCCAGCCTAATTTCATATTGTCCATCTTCGTTAGATACTGCACCTTGGCCGGTGTTTTCAATTCTAATAATAGCACCCATTAATGGCTCTGCATCTTGGTTTACAATATAACCTCTTAGCAAATAGAAGTTCTGAGCAAACAGAACATTTGAGCTTAAAATTAATAGTAAAGTTAATAGCTTTTTCAAAGTGCTTGTTACCTAAACGTTTAGAATATTAATAATGTTACAAAGGAGAGTTAATTTGTTCTACTTCAAGATATTATTTCGACAAAAACAGACTTGCTATAGTTACAAATAGTATATTAGTTTTAATACTTTTTAAGGAATTAAGGGTGATATTAATATTATCTTTGCACTTGGAAGATGAAAAAAGTAATTCTACTAATTTTAGATGGTTGGGGTATAGGGAAAAAGGATAGCTCAGATGCTATTTACAATGCAAATACTCCTTTTTTGGATAGTTTGTCACAAACACCTCATTCAACACTTAAAACATTTGGAGAAAATGTAGGTTTACCGGAAGGTCAAATGGGTAATTCTGAAGTTGGCCATATGAATATTGGAGCAGGCCGCATTGTTTGGCAAATGCTGGTAAGAATTAACAAAGCTTTTAAGGAAAAAACGGTACTTGAAATGAATCAATTTCAAAAACTGATTGTATTAGCAAAAGAGAATTCTTCTAAAAAAATTCACCTAATGGGTCTAGTTTCAGATGGAGGAGTGCACAGTAGTAAAGAACACTTGCTGCATTTAACTCAGCTGTTTAAAGAGCAGGGTGTGGATGATCGAGTATTTGTTCATGCCTTTACAGATGGTAGAGATACAGACCCCAAAAGTGGCAAGCAATATGTAAATGATGTAATTACTTCTCCTATGTTTGGTAATGCAACTTTAGCAACTATTTGTGGTAGATACTATGCAATGGATAGGGATAAACGTTGGGAGCGAACAAAATTAAGCTATGACTTAATGGTGCACGGAAAAGGTAATAAATTTGATAATGCTAAAGCAGTATTTGATATCAGTTATGCTGAAGGAGTTACCGATGAATTTATAATGCCATCTGTTTTAGATAATGAAGGATTAATAAGCGACAACGATATTGTATTTTGTTTTAACTTTAGAACAGATAGAGGCAGACAAATAAGTACTGTGCTAACCCAAGAATCTATGCACGAGCATAATATGCATACTTTAAATCTGGATTATTTTACAATGACCGAGTACGACAAGAAATACAAACATGTAAATGTGTTATTTGATAATCAAGATTTAGTGAATACATTGGGGGAAGTGCTTTCTAACAATGGACTAAATCAGCTAAGAGCAGCAGAAACAGAAAAGTATCCTCATGTAACTTTCTTTTTTAATGGGGGAAGAGAAGAGCCGTTTGAAGGAGAAGAAAGAGTTATGGCAAATTCACCTAAAGTAGCTACTTACGATCTACAACCAGAAATGAGTGCTCCAGAACTTACAGAGAGTTTGAAGAAGAAAATTGAGGAAAACAAATACCATTATATGTGCATTAATTATGCAAATCCTGATATGGTAGGACATACTGGAGTTTTTAGTGCCATAAAAAAAGCGTGCGAAACAGTAGATGGTTGTACAAAAGAGTTAGTGGATCTTGGGCAAAAAAATGGATATAGTTTTATAATTATTGCAGATCACGGAAATGCCGATAAAGCGGTTAATGAGGATGGGAGCCCGAATACTGCACATACAACTAATCTGGTGCCTTGTTATATCTTAGACAAGGATGTAAAATTAGTAGCAGACGGTAGATTGGCAGATGTCGCCCCAACAATTCTTGATATAATGAAGATTAATCAGCCAAAAGATATGGATGGAAAGTCCCTTATTTTAAAGGATTAATTGCTCTATAAATCCACCAACAAAGTAGGAAACGGCTGCAGCTAAACCTCCCAATACTACAGTCTCTAAAATACCCCTTAATGTATTGGTGTTATTCAATCGAGCTTTTAAGAATCCAATGCTAATAAATCCTAAAGTAGTGAGCAAAATGGATAATTCAAATTTGTTGGGCAGTGGAGAAATAACATAATCCCAGAAATAAACGGATAAAGGTATAATGCCTAGTATTAGAAAAGAAATATATGTTGCTGCTCCCACCCAAAACGGGCTTTTAGGATCTTTTTGCATTTCAAGTTCTTCCTTCATCATTACTTCTACCCACCGGTCGTTATCTGATGTAATTACTGCAACTACTTGTTCTAACAAATCTCCGGAAAAACCTTTTGCCTTATAAATATCTCGTATTTCTTCAACCTCTTTATCTGGCATATTTTCTATCTCCCAATACTCAGTTTTTACGTGCTTCTCGTACTTGTCTTGTTCTGTTTTAGTGCTAAGAAAGGCTCCTATGCTCATGGCTAGGCCATCTGCTAATAAGTTGGCAAACCCTAGAATTAAAATTATTGAACTATTTAAACCCGCACCAACAGCTCCACTTACAACAGCAAAAGTGGTAACACTTCCATCAATACCTCCGTATACAAATTCTCCTAGGTAATCGTGGAAAAGCTGAACTGTAGATGAAGATTTATTATGTATCTTATCCTCATTATGCTCATTCATTATATACAAGTTTAGTGCTTAAAACAATCATAAAAAAGAGGATGGTTTATTTGTAATCTTTAGTGATTAGTAAAAGCTGTCAAAGTATATATTTGCGAGCAATGGGTGCCGGAATAGATTATAACGTAATTATAGTATCTTTAGCTGTATGTATAGTGCTTTCATATTTTTTTAGTGAGATTTCTAAAAGAACAAATGTTCCATCTGTATTAATGCTGATTGTAGCCGGTGTGGGCATTGGCCAATTTTTAAATTTTCATCCAGATTACCAATTAGATTTCTTTCCTTACCTCAAAATATTAGGTACAGTAGGATTAATAATGATTGTTTTAGAAGGAGCTCTGGATTTAGAGTTAACCAAAGAAAAACGCCCAATGATCTTAACAGCACTCTTTATTGCTGTGGTTGGAATTTTCGGAAGTATGTTAATTATTGCGGGCATCTTTTATTTTTTATTGGGTATGGGTTTCAATGCAGCTTCGTTATATGCAGCTCCTTTAGCTGTAATAAGCAGTGCTATTGTAATACCAAGTGTTGCCAGCTTAAAAGAGTACGATAAAGAGCTCCTTATTTACGAAAGTTGTTTAAGCGATATTATCGGTATTATGATATTTAATTTGACGGTAAGTATTCTACAAACTCAAAAAGTGGGCAGTTCTATTTGGGAGTTTAGTTGGGAAATTATTATTACTTTAATTGTTTCACTCTTAGTTGGAGTAGGATTGGTGCTTTTATTTAAATTCTTAAAAGCGAAGGTGAAACTATTCTTCTTTATTTCAATTTTAATCTTAATCTATGCATTAGGTAAAATGATTCATCTCAGCCCTCTAGTTTTAATCCTAATGTTTGGTTTAATTCTAAAAAATCACAGCTTATTTTTTAAAGGACCTCTAAAAAACCTTATGACGCGAATGGAGTTTGTCAAAATGGAAAAGGATTTTCACATTATAACTAGAGAAACAGCCTTTGTTTTAAGAACATTCTTTTTTATTGTTTTTGGTTTAACAATTGACTTGCCTAGCCTTGTTAATTTAGATGTCGTAATAATAAGTATACTCTCATTTATTGGCATTTTGCTTGTACGCGTACTTCTTTTAACAGGAGCTGCTAAAAATGCTTCAGATGTTGTTGAATATGTTGCACCTCGAGGTTTAATAACCATACTTCTATTCTACTCAATTCCTGCAGATTTGGTAAGTGATTTATTTAATCCAAGCATTATTCTGTGGGTAGTAATTATTACCAGTTTATATATGTCTTACGGGTTAATTAGATCTGGAAACGATAGTGAATCTAGAGAAACAGATCCTAATTTGGTTGATGTATAGGAGAAATACGACTTTGGTTAATACCTTTTAAAGCTTAAAAGACGTTATTTTGCTTTATTGAAGAGGTTTGCTTACATAGCATTATTACTATTAACTTTTCCCGCAATAGGGCAGCTCTCTACGTTAAAATTTAAAAAACTTAAGCCCCGACAGCACGATACTTTGCTGGTAGATTCTTTAGCAGTGGTATCAGGCAGCGTGTACATTCCAAATTTTAAAGATAAATCGGATTATACGCTCTTTAAAGGCAGGCTAGTATGGAAAGCAGCAAGTGTAAGGGATAGCGTAAACGTAATCTATCGAATAGCTCAATATCCAAATACATTTGAAAATAGAGATAGAACCACAGTAAGAGCATATTATGAAGAAAATCCTTTTAAATATTCGCCTACCCAAACAGATAAAACCGAGTATGGTAATTTGAATACTAGAGGGAATATTTCTAGGGGAATAGGTATGGGTAATGCTCAAGATATTGTAGTGAATTCAAATTTAAATTTGAGGCTAAATGGTATTATAGCCAACGATGTTGATGTTTTAGCCGTAATTAGCGATGAAAATAATCCCATACAACCTGAGGGGAATACACAACAAATACAAGATTTTGACAGAATTTTTATAACATTAAAAAAAGACAGCGGTGTGTTAACCGTTGGAGATTTTTTGATGCAAAAACCTAAGGAGTCTTACTTTTTAAACTATTACAAAAAAAGCAGAGGTTTGCAATTATCTAATGTTTTATACAAAGACGATTGGCGTATTAAACTAAATGCTGAGGCTGCAATATCTCGGGGGAAATTTAGCAGAAACACCATTGAAGGTATTGAAGGAAACAGTGGTCCTTATCGTTTATCTGGCTCCAATGGCGAAATATTTATTGTAGTTATTGCAGGTACTGAAAATGTCTATCTTGATGGTAAAAAACTAATACGTGGAGAAGACAATGACTATGTTGTAAACTACAATTCAGGAGAAATAACTTTTACACCGAAAGTATTGATTACAGCTTATAGTAGAATTTTAGTAGAGTTTCAGTATTCTGATAGAAACTATGCACGGTCTGTTGCCCATTTAGGCACCAAAATTACCAAAGGTAAATACTCTATATATGCCAATTTTTTTAATGAAATGGATCTAAAATCTCAGCCCTATCAACAAAGTTTAGATGGGTTTGATTCCTCGCAAGGTTTTAGTGCTCTTGAAGTACTATCTAATGCTGGAGATGATTTAGCATTCTTTAGAAATGAAAGAAAGCTAAGCCAGTTTAGTACAGAACGAATAATGTACAAAAAAGAGGAGCAGGGGGGTATAGACATTTTTATCTACACATCAGATCCAAATGAAAATACCACATTTTATGATGTTTCTTTTAGCTATGTGGGAGTTGGCAATGGCAGCTATAATCAAGCTCAATCCGCAGCCAACGGTAAAGTATTTAAGTTTGTTGGAGAAGGATTGGGGCTTTATGAACCCATAGAAATACTTATTGCCCCTCAGCGGCTAAATTCTTTAAATTTAGGTTTTATTAAAGAGGATCAAGGGAAAACAAGTGGAATTGAATTTACTAAAAGTGGGTATGATAAAAACACTTTTTCCAACATAGATGATGCTGATAATGGTGGATTTGGAATCAAAGCCTTTCGGAAAACCAATAAAACACTTATGGATTCTACTTGGAGATTTAAGTCTGCTTTGGATTACGAAATTGTAAATGCCAAGTATAATTACATTGAAAGGTATAGAAATGTAGAGTTTGATAGGAAATGGAATAAAGTGATCTCAAACCCAACATCGTTTTCTGCATTACTTCCTAGTTATGAGCATATTGCAAATGCTTTATTTGCTTTAGAAAAGGGTAACAAAGCAAAGTTTATAAACAACACTGCAATGTTTTTTAGGCCGAATAGTTTTAGTGGTTTGTCTAATGTTTCTATTGCTGAGTTTCAAATTAAAAAAATAAAATCGGCTACTACTTTAGAGCTTATGAACAGCAGTTCAACGCAAGATTCAAATATTATTGACAATCTATTTTATAGCTTAAAATCTAACTTACAAAGGCCTTTCAAATATTTTGTAGGAGGAGGGCAGTATGTAATTGAAAACAGTACATTTAAGTTAAACGACAGTTTACAGAGTATGAGTTATGGCTTTAGAGCTGCAAGCCTATTCCTTAGAAATAAGCCAGAAAGTAAGTTGAAATATAATTTGGCGGCAAGTCAACGAGATGATAACAGGCCTCAAAATGAAGGATTTGTATTGGCAACGGTGGGCAGAGATTTAACCTTAAACAGTTCTTATGCATCCAAGAGCTTTAATAGAATAGATGTTAATACAACTTACAGGCAGCTGCAAGTTAAGGATACTACATTATCCTTAAAGCAGGTGGAAAATACATTACAAAGTAGGATAGAGTTGGATTTTAAGTTGTTTAAGAAATTTATACGGTCAAGAACTTTTTACCAGTTAGGGTCTGGACAAGAACAAAGAAGGGAGTTCCAATACTTGCAAGTACAACCTGGAAATGGTATTTATATATGGAATGATTATGACAGCAACGGGGTTAAAACCTTAAACGAATTTGAGATTGCGTCCGATCTAGATAGGCAGAGGGCAGACCACCTTAAAATATATACTCCAGTAGCAGGATTCTTTACAACTAATAGCAATAAAGTGAGCCAGACCGTAGAACTAAATCCTTCGGTATTTATAAAAAAGAGAGGTAAGAAAAAGCCATTTTATTCGCGGTTTAATTCAATTTCTTCGTTAATTCTAGACAAGAAAGTACTGCCTACTGATTTTTTAAGTTTTATTAATCCTTTGCACGAACAATTGGAAGATACCTCTCTTATTAAAAGTTCCCAAAGTTTCAGAACCACTGTGTTTTATAATAGAGGAAACCCAGTATATAGCATAGATTATTCTTACGTAAATAGTAACTCTAAATTACTACTAACCAATGGTTTTGATAGTAGAAGAAACAATGATAACATACTTAATTCAAGAGTAAATTTGGGTAAAAAGTTTTCTCTTAATACACGTTTTGCTCAAGGAGAACGACTATATGTTAGTCAGTTTTTTAATGACAGAAGTTTTAACTATACTTACTTAGAGTTAGAACCAAAACTGCAGTTTTTGGTAAGGAATGCGTTTAGAGTTGAGTTAAAAACGAAATACTATAGTGCTAAAAATAATCCAAAATATGGACAAGAAAATAGCCAAAACTTTGAGATAGGATCTAACTTAAAATATAACAAGGTAAAGAGAGGTACTTTAGAAGCCGGAGCCAGTTATATAAAAGTTAAATTTAACGGAGAAGCTAGTTCAACCCTAGGATATGAGCTTCTAAGAGGACTACAAAACGGTAATAATGCAACTTGGAATTTTAACTACAAAAGAACATTAGTTAATAATATTCAAGTATTGATAAGCTATGATGGCAGAAAATCTGAAGATGCACCAGTTATTCATATAGGTAGATTGGTGGCAAGATATCTTTTTTAGCAGATTGTAAACTACCTGTAGAATTAAACCAATCTAGTTCCTTCCTTCTCTAAAAGCACTATTTTTTGCTTGTATAGTCCTCCTAAGGCTTTTTTAAATGCCTTCTTACTAATACCAAGTTCATTTCTAATATCATCTGGTGAGCTTTTATCGGTCAGTTTTAAAAAACCATCATTCTTTTTAATAGCATTTAGAACTCTTTGAGAAGTTGCATCAATTACATTTCTAAACCCCATTGGTTCTAAAAGTAGGTCTATTTTGCCATCAGCTCTTACCTTTTTTACGAAACCTTTTATTTTATCTCCAATCTTAACATTTTTATGGATGTCGTTTTTAAAGATTAAACCTTGAAACATATTATTTACCACTGCATTAATTCCAAGTTCAGTTCTCTTATATAGCAGCAATTCCACCTCATCTGCTTCTGCTACTTCTATCTTTTCGAAGAAAAGAAAATCTTCCAATTGGCTACTGCCCACTAGTCGATTCGTTTCTTCATCAATAAACATAAAAATAACATAGCTTTCACCTACAGCCATAGGTACAGCCTGTTCTTTAAACGGAATAAGTAGTTGCTTTACAAGTCCTATATCCATAAATGCCCCGGCTTTGTTTACCTCTTTTACCTCAAGAAAAGCAAACTGTTCCAATTCTAATTTAGGCTTTAGTGTCGTTGCGGTGATACGCTGTAAATTGTCTTTATAAACAAAAACAGATACTTCGTTGCCAATAGACATTTCTTTGGTAACATATGCGTTTGGAAGCAGAACTTCATTCCCTTCAGTATCTACCAAATAACATCCGTTATCAGTAGCTCTTGCAATTGTTAAAGTGTTGGTTTTACCTAACTCCATAAAACGTCAAAGGTAGTATTTGTAAAGGGCAAAAACTCTTTATTTATATTTAACCGATTCTAGATGATTAGGATTATGAGTTGCAATGGTTATAGCGTTACTGAGAACGCCTATTCTAATTGCAATATTTTTGTTTGAGTTCTAAAACCTCATTTCCATACATTTTTACAAAATCTAAATCTATGGCAGTGTTAATGTCTTCGCAAGCGTTGGTTGCTTTATCCATTTCAAGGTAAATCAAAGCTCGATTTCTAAAAGCATAAGAGTTTGCTGGATAGAGTTTTATTGCTTTTTCAATATCTTTCATAGCCCCTTTTAAGTCATTTATTTTTAGTTTGTTAAAGCTCCTATTGCTAAAGGCTAAAGCTTCCTCAGGATTTAATTCTATCGCTTTATTAAAATAAGTAATTGCCTTTTTATGTTCACCCATTTCTTGGTATTTAAAACCAATGTTCACCCAAGCTCCAATAAAAGTGAAATCTACCTCTAATATTTTGTGTAAGTAAACTAAGGTCATTTCATCTTTACCAACCTCATCGCAAACAGCCCCTAAATTAGTTAGCACAGCAATATTGGTAGAGTCAAAGTTGTAGGCAGCTAGTAGGTCCTTGTATGCACCTTCAAAATCCCTTATTTAAGATTTGCAACCTCCTCTATTAGAGTATGTTACGTATTTTAACATGTCGTTGGGTGCTAAATCAATAGCATCTGTATAATCTTGTATTGCCAGACTAAATTGTGCCATTGTTTCAAGTGCTATGGCTCTACACTGATAAGCAGTATAGTTAGGTTCTGCCTCAATAGTTTTAGTTAAGGTTTTATACGATTCTAAGATCATCCTTAACTCATATTGGGCGTACCCTTTTGCATTTAAGTATTCAATGTTTAAAGGGTCTAGTTCAAGAGCTTTGTCAATATATTTAAGGCTGAGTTTAAAATTACCAGATTGATCAGCGTCAGCAGATTTATTGAAGTATTCAGTAGGTGTTTGAGCAAAGCTTATTTTAGAAACAAGCAGGATTAATATTGATGTTATGGTTTTCATTTACTTTCCAGTATACCTATACAAATAAACTTATCAAATACAGACTGAGTATGAGGAGCATCTGCCAGTTCTTTGGTGAGGTCCTGACCAGCCCAATGCTCATAGTGTTTTCCTTTGTGCCATAGCCTGCTATCTGTAACATCATAGACTAAACCCTCAAATGCTACCCATATAGTTGGTTTATCTTGCCCATTATTTAAACTCAATTCACGTTTAGAAATTTTCTTTTTTTGATCGAGATTTATTTTCACCGACGTATTTTAGCCCTCAATTTTAAGCAATGAGAGTAAAAGTTTTAATAATTTTAGTAATAATTTACATTCTTGCTGCATTTGCTTGGCTCACTTTTTCTTTGTTAAACTACTCCAATACTGATTATGCTTTAAAAAATGATGTATTAAAAGCGGGGTTAAGTGCGTGTGTACTGCAAATTATGCAACACGCAAAAAACAATAACTTAGGTTCTGATACTGAAACTACATATTATTTAAAGCAATTAAAACTGGATATAAATAAAGAGAAATTAAGGGCATTTGTTTCTAAACGGTTTAAAGATAATTATGCTGTAAGTTTTGAAGAAATTGAGTTAAATAAAGAAATTATCATTATTAAAATTAGTAATTCAAAACTAGCTAGTCTAGAATTTGAAAGGACTCAACAACGAAATATATGGTTATATCAGTCTTTATTATTGCTTGTTCTAGTTGGAGCTGGGATTTATGGCGTATACTATTCCATAGATTCTATTTATAAGTTAAACAAAAGACAAAATAATTTTTTACTCTCTGTTACACACGAGTTTAAAACCCCTATAGCGGCTATCAGACTTATGCTTCAAACGAGTAAGCATCCTAAAATTAAGGATGATAAAAAAAGTGAATTGATTGAAAATAGCATATTAAATACATACAGATTGGAAGAGTTAGCTGAAAATATGCTAACTGCCATGCAGATTGAAAACAAGAAGTATCAATACTCTATTTCAGAAGTAAATCTATCTGAGATGGTAAATCAGATAATTAGTAATCAATCAATTAAAGGTAGAATAGCTAGTTTAGTTGAAGATGGATGTTTTTTGCAAGGCGATGGCTTTATTCTTAGGATGGTAGTAAACAATCTAATTGAAAATGCGTTTAAGTATAGTAGTAACCAACCAATCGAGGTAAGTTTGTCTAGAAATGGAGAAGTTATTATTCTAAAAGTAAAGGACATTGGCATAGGTATCAATAAAGAAGATTATAAAAACGTGTTTAAAAAGTTTTATAGAATACAAGATGAGGAAACCCGCTCATCTAAAGGTACAGGGCTAGGTTTATTTATTGTTAAACAAGCAGTCAATAGACATGGTGGAAAAGTAAATTTAAGCCCCAATAAGCCAACAGGTTCTGTATTTACAGTGAAGCTTCCTTCTAAATTTTTATGATATAATTCTGACCAATACTCGAATAAATAAGTACAATTTTGTAATAGCACATTAACCATTTGACCAGCAATGAAAAAGAGAATATTATTAGTAGAAGACGAAAGACATTTAGCGGAAACTATCAAGCTGAATTTGGAGATTGAAGAATATCATCCCATCGTTGTATACGATGGAGCATCTGCTATATCTACCTTTAAGGAGCAGCGGTTTGATATGGTTATTTTAGATATTATGATTCCTAACATTGATGGAATTGCTGTATGCGAAAACATTAGGTTGCATGATAGTGATGTTCCTATTCTTTTTTTATCGGCAAAAAGCTCCTCAGAAGATAGAATTTTAGGTTTAAAGAAAGGTGGAGATGACTATTTAACAAAACCATTTAACCTAGAAGAGTTAATGCTAAGGATAGATAAACTCATTAAAAGAAACGAGGATAGTTCGAAAGCAGAAAATGTGAGTGAATATGAATTTGGGGTTAACTCGGTTAATTTTGATAGTTATGAAGCTGTTGGGAAAGACGGCAAATTTTCTCTTACTAAAAAAGAAGCTCTTCTGCTCAAGTTGTTAATAGAAAATAAAGATGAGGTTGTAAGTAGAGAAAAAATACTTCAAACCGTTTGGGGATACTCTGTTTATCCAAGCACGCGAACAATAGACAACTTTATCTTAGCATTTAGGAAGTACTTTGAAGTTGATCCTAAGAATCCAAAGTTTTTTGTTTCCCTTAGGGGGGTTGGATACAAGTTTACCAATGGGTAAATAGCAAAAAATTGTCTTTTTCAACTGCATTTTCTTCTTACTGTTTATAACTTGCGTCCACTTAAAATTAATGCAAGTAGTCCAATATAATATCTTTGCACGTTCATTTTTATGCACCAGCAAATACTTATAATCGATTTTGGATCCCAATACACTCAGCTAATAGCTCGTAAAATTCGTGAGCTTAATGTTTTTTGCGAAATTCATCCTTATAATCACCTGCCAGAAATTTCTGATAATGTTAAAGGAATAATATTATCTGGCAGCCCCTATTCTTGCACAGAAGTTGATGCCCCGGCACCAGATTTAGACGTTATGAATTTGGATGTACCTGTATTAGGTCTTTGCTATGGAGCACAATATTTGGCCGCCTTAAATGGAGGAAGAGTGGAGAAGTCGGCTCATAGAGAGTATGGTAGAGCTAAAGTTTCAGTAACTAATAGCGATATTTTGGTTCAAAAAATTTCTGATAATAGCCAAGTTTGGATGAGCCACGGAGACACTATTCTAGAAATGCCAGAAAACACAAAGGTGTTGGCCTCAACTGAATCTATTCCTGTAGCGGCTTATAGATTTGTAGACAAAGAAGTTTATGCGTTGCAGTTTCATCCAGAAGTAAGTCATACCAAGGACGGTAAGCAGTTTTTAAAGAACTTTGCTTATTCAATTTGTGGTTGTGAAGGGGATTGGACTCCAGCTCATTTTATAACTGAAAGCGTATCATACTATAAAAAAACATTAGGTAATGATAAGGTAATAATGGGCCTCTCCGGGGGGGTAGATAGTTCAGTTGCTGCTTATATTTTACATAAAGCAATTGGCAACAACCTTATAGGTATTTTTGTAAACAATGGGGTGTTGAGAAAAAATGAGTTCGATGAGGTATTACACTCTTATCAAGATTTAGGTCTTAACGTAAAAGGAGTAGACGCATCTGACTTATTTATTGACCGATTAGCAGGAGTTTCGGAACCTGAAGCTAAACGAAAGATTATTGGAAATACGTTTATTGAAGTGTTTGATAAAGAAGCTTCTAAAATATCAGATGCAAAATGGTTAGGTCAGGGTACCATTTATCCAGATGTAATAGAATCAGTTTCTGTAAAAGGACCCTCAGCAACAATTAAATCGCACCATAATGTTGGTGGTTTACCAGATGATATGGACCTAAAATTAGCGGAACCATTGAGATTGTTGTTTAAAGATGAAGTAAGAAGAATAGGAGCAGAGATTGGAGTCCCTAGTGGGATTTTAGAGAGACATCCGTTTCCTGGACCGGGTTTAGCTATTAGAATTATAGGTGATATTACACGCAGAAATATTGAAATTTTGCAGGAAGCTGACGCAATTTTTATTGGCGAAATGAAAGCTCAAGGATTTTATAATGATATTTGGCAAGCAGGTTGTATGTTCTTACCCGTACAATCTGTTGGAGTAATGGGAGATGAAAGAACGTATGAAAATGTAATTGCCTTAAGAGCGGTTACATCTGTAGACGGTATGACGGCAGATTGGGCAGATTTGCCTCATTCGTTCTTAGCCAAAGTTTCCAACAGTATAATAAATAAAGTAAAAGGAATTAACAGAGTAGTATATGATATTAGCTCAAAACCGCCAGCAACTATTGAGTGGGAATAAACTTATAGTATTTCTTGTTATACCCATTCTATTAGTTTCGTGTGGGGCATTTAAAAAAATAATAAAGATAGATTGGCCAGAGGATGAAGAAATAGTTGTTGTAAACCCGGATAAAGGGAAAGTTACAGTATTAGATACTCCCAAAGAAGATAAAGAGAAGAAAGAAGAGAAAGCTTATTCTTTTGTAAACTTTAAAGGTGAAAGGTTTAGAGTTCCTGTACATAAGCAATCGTTCAATATTGTAGTTCTTTTACCCTTTCATTCTGCGAGCCCCAAATCCACTAAGGAAGAAAGACGTTCAAATCTAATGCTAGAATACTATCAAGGAATGAAACTAGCTATTAGAGAAATTGAGGAGTTAAATTCAAAATTTGTAATTCATTATTTTGATACAAATAATGATACATTACAGCTTCAAAATCTCCTCAAAAAACCCGTAGTTGAAAATGCAGACTTAATTATTGGACCTACAGATGAAGCTCAACTTAGAATCGCTGCTTTCTTTGCAAGAAAAAGAAAAATTCCGTTGTTTTCGCCCATTACCAATGATTTAAAGCTTTGGAGTGAAAACCCATATATATTTAGCCTAAATCCTTCAAGTGAAATGATGGCGAAGGCGTTTGTGGAGTATTTTAACAACTATCATAACAAAGAGCAATTAATAGTGGTTAGAGATGGCAAAAGGTTTGATAGAACTTTTGGAACTGCTTTGGTTGCTGAATTAGCAAAGTCTAAAATCAATCATTCAGTAATTTCACATGATAGAGGGTTAAAGTGGGAAGACCACTTTAACGCTGAAAAAGTATTGGTGCTTTCTACAGTTCAAGATAAAAATGAATTAATTTACACTATCAACGGGTTGCTAAACGAGTCTAAAAGAGCATCATTAATTGGCTCAGACAAATGGTTAGAGTTTTCAAGTGTGGACTATAACCATTGGGAGAGGCTTAATTTTAGATTTATTTCCACAAACTTAGCTCAGGTTCCCAATGAAAAAGCCATAGATTTAAAAAGAAGTTATAGATACGAATATAATAACGATCCAAGTTGGTTCACTTTTAAAGGGTATGATCACTTGTTATTTGCTTGTGAAACACTTGATGCTTTTGGGAAGTATTTTCCATTATTCTTAGAAGACAAAACCATTTCTTACAGTAATTCTAATTTTTGTATTACTAAAGAGGGTAATTCGTTTGATAACAAGTATATTCAGATATTAGAATTTAAGGAACGCAAGATTGTTCCAGTTTACCAAATCAACTAGTGAAATACTTTCGTTCTCGATTCAATAGTGCATTTACTCTATTGAAATCTTACAATTATCCAGAACCCTTTGCCTTGCATTCTAGAGCCTTTTTTAAGGCCAATAAAAAATTTGGTTCTAAAGATAGAAAAGCAATTTTAGAGCTTTGTTATGCCTATTTTAGATGTGGTATTTCATTAGTAAATTACAAGCTAGAGGAAGGGCTTTTATTAAGTGCTTTACAAGTTGACTTTACGGATACCCAATATTGGCAAAAGCATTGTACTGAACTTGGTTATAATTATAAATTGCCAGAAAGTTTTTTTGAAGAAACGAATAAGGCAAAGAGAATAAGAACTTTTCTTGATGCGGATTTAAGCTTTTATCCCTCCAATTTTGTTCAAACTAAATTTAGTCATTACAACCTATCTGGTAATATAGAATTTAGGCCTAAAAACTGGGTAAAAGACCATACAGACTCAGAAAAAAGACATTTAGGATTAATTGGTTGTAAAACGATTGATTTTAATGCCAATCTAGATGATAATATTCAAGTACAAGACCTTTCTTCACAATTTATTTGCAGTAAACTAGAGTTGGAAAGTCACTATAAAGTGTGGGATGTTTGTTCAGGCTCAGGTGGTAAAAGTATAAATTTGCTTTATGGAGATAAAGGAGATTTTTACTTAAGTGATGTGAGACCAGGAATACTTAGCAATGCAAAAAAAAGGCTACAAACTATGTTGTATAAAGCAAAGTTAGCTTGCATTGATTTAACTAAAATTCATCAGTCTTTAGAGTTTGAATCAGAACAAATTATAAAAGAAGGTTTTGATGTAATAATTGCTGATGTTCCCTGTACAGGAAGTGGAACTTGGTTTAGAACTCCAGAGCATTTTATGTGCTTTGAATATGAAGCTCTGGATAAGTTTGTTGATAGGCAAAAACTAATAGTTCGCAATAGCTTGCCATTTTTAAAAAAAGGTGGTGTTTTTTATTATATAACGTGTTCCATTTTTACAGCAGAAAATGAGGAAATGAAAAATTGGTTTGAAGAGTCTTTCAACGTATCTGTTAACGAAGAAATTTTCTTTGACGGCATAAAGCAAAAATCTGATGCTATGTATATGGTTAGTTTTACAAAGAGTTAAGTCATTTTTAAAAGACCCTCTTCAGTAATAATTACAGCATAGGCTTCTTTCAGTATATTTTTATACACTCTTTTACCCGTTACAGAACCGAAGGACGGGAGTGTTATGAAATTTTCAGACACATAAAAGCACGCTAGTTTTATATGCTGCCTTGCTTTTCCAACTACGCTGTAAGCAGGATGTAAATGGCCAAAAATATTAAATCCTTTATCTGGTGTGGGTTCATGACTAAGGTGCACATTGTTAACGGAATAAGGCTGTTTATTTACTTCATTTTCACTTACAGAATATACATCATGATTGCCCATAATAAGTTCAAACGGAATTTTTAAGCTGCTTATCCAATTATCAACAAGGTGGTTTTCTTGGTTTGCTCTAGTATGAAACAAATCACCCAATACAATAACTTTTTTTGGCTTGGTTTTATCTATTAGACTTTCAATCTTTAGTAAGTCTTGCAGAAGATGGTCCGTTGAGAGCGGAATGCCACTTTTTCTAAAATGACTAGCTTTACCGGCATGAACATCAGCTATTAAAAGAAAATCCATTTCGTGCCAATAAAGTGCCTTCTCTTTCAATAAAGTGAAACTCTGATTACGTATTTTTACATGAATGGACTCTTTAAACTCCAAAGTCGAAATGTGCTTGTATCTTTTTAGGAAGTGTTCTAATAACCAGGTTGTAGGAGTTGTCTACCATTGTTAAAATCATCTCATCACCAACATCGCTGAAAAAAGTAATAGTATTCCAATGTTTTTTATTCATATGAAAACCCGGTTCTATCCCAATATAGTTTGCTCGTAAGTCTAGAGCTTCTTCTGGATCGCATTTTAGGTTAATGCTTTTGAAATAACGAATTGAAAACAGGCAAAACATCTTGCCATATACCTTAAAAACTAGAGTGTCCATGTCAAATGGAGTTTCTTCTGTAACATGCTGTTTAGCAAGGCAATATTCTCTCAATAATTCAATATCCATTTACTTTAAATAAGGTAAAATTCTTGTCGCTATAAACTATGGTGCTATTGTTTAAAAAGATTGCTTGATCCTCTTTAAGTTGTTTTAGTTTTTTATCCTGGCAAACTACCCATTTTGTTTTCTGTAAATCTAAAAACCAATTGAATGGGCTTTTTTCTCTACTCATTTCTTCTGTATTAAAGGTGGCACCTTTTCTTTCAAGGTAGATTAAAGAAAGATTAGGTTCTGGTACATATACTACATAAACTAAATCACTTTTAGGCACTATGTTTTCTATTTTGTTGTCAGCATCTATAAGCCAATTTCTCTCATAATGTTCAATAGAACCGTTTATATTTACGTTCTCACTCATTCTATTAAAATGTCTATTACTACCTTGAGAAAAAGAAAATATTGCAAAAAGTATAGCTAGAGTAAGGCTGGTTTTTGGCGGTACATATTCTGCAAATTTTGCAATTGATTTAATTGCTAGAAATAAAATAATGGGCATAAAAGTACTAATTACATAATAATCGTGATCTTTAAACTGAACTCCAAAAAGAAGGATTAGAGCAAAAAGGCCAATAACAATTAAGATTGTAAGTTGTAAGCTTTTGCTTCTGATTTTTAACTTAGAAATGTTAAATATGTTTAAAACTAATAGAATAGCTAGAAGTACCCATTGGCTATTATTAAAATACTCACCTAAAAACCGTTTTGCAGTATTAAATATTTCAATAAATGCAGCGTAACTCTCTGTTGGTCTGCTTGAACTCAAAAATACATAAGAGTTTAATTCTTGATTTCTTTGATTTACCAAAAAGTAATCGTACCAGCCAACGCTAACAGCAATAGCGATAAATATTAAGCCTCCAAGAATTAGTTTTATGTTCCATTTATTCCAGTATTTTAAAAAATAGATAGCATAAAAAGCTATAAAATAAATACCACTGGATGTTTTAATGAAGAAAGAAAATCCAGAAATAAGCAGTATTAGATAGAAATATTTTTCAAAGTCTCTAAACAAGAAATATAGACAAATTAAGATTAGAGTTAAACCTAAAATATCGGGTAAAAAGTTGTAAGAATAATATAGTAAAACAGGAGAACTAAAAAGTCCTAAGAAAATGGCAGATTTAAACAATATATTCTCGCTCTTTAATACAGAAAACACAAGTATAAACAAAGAACAAAAAAATAGGGAATAGGTTGTAATTCTGTATAAAAAAGGCAGGTAAGTTTTGTTTATTCCGGCACGAATTAACTGAGCAATAACGTATTGGTAGCCCGAAAACTCTACCCCAACCTTTCCATCTTCAGTTTTAATAAGCAATGTTGCAGGATCTGTAACGTTCCTTCCTTCTACAAATCGCTCAGCAATAGCTAATCGGTCTGATTGAGCCCATTGGTGTATACCTCTAGGTTTGTCATTTGCATATTGAAAAAAGCTAAAAAAAAAGATAAATAAATACAATAAAATAAAGCTAAGATGCAACTTTTTAGGTTTTAATCCGGTCATGTTAATATTGTATATTTGATAGCGAATGAAGATGAGTAGGTTATATCTGTTATGTGGCTTTCTACTTTTTCTTTCTACTTTAGTTGCCAAAAATAAGGATGACCCTGAATTAATCTCTAAAAAAGATCAAATTCAGGAAAACCTATCTCGGCAATTTGCCGGAAAAGTAATCCTTTTTGAAAAGAACAATGGGCAATACGATGCTGATTTTACCTATAGATTTAGCAATCCAAATGCTTGTGTTGATTTTTATGACAATAGTATTGTCTTTAGCATTAGAAAGGTAACTAGAAACCACAATCCCAAAAACATTGAAGAACCAATTTCTTTTGAATATTTATCCTGGAGCATTAACCTTAAAAACTCAAACAATACCAAGCCTTTTTCTGAAAACCTCCAATCTATAAATAACATTAACTATTTTAACAAAAACGGACAAAAAATTAAGAACCAAGTTTCTAATAAAATCACCTATCGTAATGTTTACAATAACATTGATTTAGTTTTTTATAAGTCAAAAAGTGGAGAATTGAAGTATGATTTCATTCTTAAACTAGGGTCTAGACTATCAGACATAGATTTGGCTTATTCTGGAGTTGAAGATTTAAAAGTTTCAGAAAATGGCAAATTGATTTACACTACAAAGTGGGGGGTATTAAAAGAAGATAAACCATATTCTTATTTGCAATCTTCAAATAATGAAGTAGATATCAAATATTCTATCAATAAGAACAGTGTTGGCTTTTGTGCTGATTTTGATTTGGTACATGAAACGATAGTTTTAGATCCTATTTATGTGGATTGGAGCAGTTACTTTTATGGAACTGGAAAGAATGGCACAACTTGGGCATATACTTGGGTTTATGATTTGGATATAGACGATGATGACAATGTTTATATTTCAGGAATTACAAATGATAGGTTTCCTGGGTTAACAAATTCTTACGATACTTCTACCAATGGTTTTTACGACGCATTTGTTTGTAAAATGGCACCAGATGGTGATAGTATTTTATGGTTTAGTTATTTAGGAGGCAGTAGTTACGAGTATTGTTTTACACTTACAGTGAACTCAAAACAAGAACCTGTTGTTTCTGGGTTTACTTGGAGTTCAGATTTTCCAACTACACCCGGAGCATTTGATAGGCAAGCCAAAGTACAATCTGGTGGGTTTTGGCAATATTTAGGCTATGTAACAAAATTTAGCAAGAATGGAGATTCTCTTTTATTTTCAACTTTTTTAGGAGGAAATGGATCAGACTTAATTCATTCTATGACACTCGATGATTCAAGCTACATATATATTACAGGAGAAACACGTTCCAGTGACTTTCCAACAACTCCAAATTGCTTTCAAGCAACCTATGCAGGTAATGGCTCCGGTGGCTCTTATTGGACTGGAGGAGACGCTTTTTTAACAAAAATGAAACCGGATGGAACTGGATTGGTCTTCTCAACCTACGTTGGAGGATATGAGGCAGATGCAGCATATGAAGTAGCTTTAAGCCCGTCGAAAGACATCTATATAGTTGGGAAAACTGCTTCTGGTAATTTTCCTGTTACTCCAGGGTCTTCAATATTTAATTTTAATGTATTAGGAGCATATGATGGATTTATTTGCAAGTTTAAGCCGGATGGTAAAACAATGAGGTATTCCAAAATGATGGGAGGTACCGGAGAAGATTGGTTTGAAGGTGTATTTATAAATACGGATGATGAAGCTTATGTTGCCGGTATTTCCAAATCATCAGATTTTTATACCACATCCAAAGCTTATCAAAAGAACAATGCTGGTGGGGCAGATGTTGTTGTAGTAAAATTTAATGCATTAGGGCAAAATGTAGTGTATTCAACTTATTTAGGCGGTGGAAGCGATGAGCTTTACTATTCAGGTTTTATTTACAATAGCAATGTTAGAATTGCGGCAAATGTTAGAGAAGAGGCTATAATTTGTGGTATTAGTAGATCAAGTAATTTTCCAGTAACTTCCGATGCATTGATGAAAAATAATCCCAGTAGCTCAACCGGAGGGTATTGGAATTCTTCTGCTACAATTTCAAAGCTAAACTATTTAGGTAGTGACTTATTGTATGGAACTTATTATGGTGGAAGTAGCTACGAAGTACCAGGTGCCAATAAATTGAAACGTATAAGCTGTTATACTAACATACTTTATGGAGGCTTTACAAACTCATCTGATTATCCAACTACAACAGGTGTATTCAAGAAAAATAAGAGTTCTTCAGGCACCACATTCTTTTGGACTGGTTTCGTTTCAAAATTTAGAGACACGCTGCATACTGATTTGGTAGAACTAGCACTTGGTGACACTTTGGTTGATTGTAACAATGTATATGAGATTTTAGATTGCAAAAATATTGGAGCTGATATTCTTTGGCACAATGGGAGTAAAAATCAATATCAAATAATTCAAGATACTGGATTGGTCTGGGTTACAGCTACCTATGGCTGTGATACTGTTAGCGACTCTGTGTTTTTTATGTTAGAACACGCCCCAACTGTACCAATTTTGTCAGACGATTCTATATACTGCAATACTTTTCCAAGCTTAACGTTGGATGCTAAAAATGATACCATTTTGGCAACCTACAATTGGAGTACTTCAGATACAACACAAACAATAAATATTACGCAACCTGATAGATATTGGGTTGATATAATTACTCCTAATTGTGGCACCAAAACAGACACTGTAAACTACATATTAAAACAGACACCAATTGCTCTTTTACCAATGGATTCAATTTTTTGTGATACAATTAATTTTAGACTAGAAGTGGGAGATACTTTTAATAGCGAAATTTACACTTGGAACACTTTAGACTCTACAAACTCAATTGCAATTACAGATACAGGAACTTATAAAGTTGTGATAGAAAACGTGTGTGGGATCGATTCTTCTGAAATAAATATTGGTGTTTTAAAAACGCCGATGGCATTACTTCCTGAGGATTCCGTTTTTTGTAATTCAATACATTATGTTTTAAAAGCTGGAGAACAAAATAATCAAGAGACCTATCTCTACAGCGATATAAATAATGCTACTTCAGTCTCTGTTGTGGATTCATTTATTTTACAAAATGCTGGTTTTTATAAAGTGGCAGTATCCAATAAGTGTGGAATAGCTATAGACTCTATTAACATAGGCTTAATTATTAACCCAACACTAGATCTTGGCAACGATACTATCTTGTGTGATGTTGTCTATCTGCCGTTAGTTATTGGAACTGATAAAAATGAGGAGATTTATACCTGGGAAAATGGTTCGGATACTAACTATAGATTAATTACAGGTCCCCAATATGTTTGGGCGGAGATATCTAATAAGTGTGCAACGGTTCAAGACTCAATGCAGGTTAATTTAGTAGCATCACCAATAGCTGCCCTTCCTCAAGATACGTTTTTTTGCGATAACGTTGTTTTAAATTTGGACGCATCGATAATTGAACCATCGACATATTTATGGCAAGATGGGACAACAGTTTCGCCAATTTTTAATGTAACTAATCCGGGAGAGTATTACGTTACAATATCTAATTATTGTGGATTAAGTTCTGATACTATTAAAATAGGCTTATTACAAACACCCTTTGTAGATTTAGGTAAGGATGAAATATTTTGCGGTGCTATCTCACCCGTAACTTTTACCATTGGATTACCAAACAACGAGGAGCAATATATTTGGTCGGATAATAGTAATTCAAAAAACGCTACATTCTCGACAGAAGGAAAACATTGGGTGAAAATTTCAAATAGATGTGGAAGCGATAGTGATACTATTATGTTTTCTATAAGTCCAAATCCTATTGTTGATTTAGGCCCTGATACAACACTTTGTGGAAACTTTAAAGTTGTTTTAGATGCTGGAAATCCCGGTATGAGATACTTATGGGAACCTTATGGTGAAACCACCCAAACATTAGAAGCGACTGAGCAAATACCCTATAAGGTTACTGTTTTTAACCAAAATAACTGTAAAGGAAGTGATGAGTTTGAGATTGGTTCTGGATGCGTTAGTTATTCTCATTTTCCCAATGCGTTTAGCCCCAACAATGATGGTCTTAATGATGTATTAAAACCAACTTTAATCAACTACGAACAATATTCAATGAAAGTATTTAATCGTTGGGGGCAGCTTCTATTTGAAACCCAAAATTTGGGCGAAGGCTGGGACGGAACATACAAAGGATTTGTTGTACCCAATGGTGTTTATCTATACAAGGTAAATTATATAACAACAGAAAATGGACTATGGCATAACGTATCGGGTACGGTAAACGTTGTAAGATAGTTAATATTTAAACCACTTCTTTGTTTGAGTGTGAGATTGATAGGAGTTGCTCAGGTAGTAAAGCCCTGAGTTAAGTTCTGAGATATCAATAAAGTTTATCCAATTATTTAATACTCCTTGAGTAACGATTTTTCCTTCTTGATTTATTACAAAATAATTTGAATTTGGTTGAGCAGTGATTTTCAAAATAGAGGGTGAAACCTGAAAAATTTCAAGATTAGATATGCTTGAAGTTTTCTTCTTATTACTACTTGAAGTTAGTTTTCTTAAAATACTATCAGCAACAATGGCATTAGGAATACCATAACCATACTCATTGTCTGGAGCAGAGTACTGGTTACAACTTTTTAGAATAGCATTAAATAAGTTACTGTTTGATACATTAGGGTGTGCTTGTTTTAAACAGGCCACTAATCCAGCAACTAGTGGTCCAGAAAATGAAGTTCCGTTACCTCTCATCAATTTACCATCAGATGAAGGAACGGTATTTCGCCTGCCCATTGCAACAACATCTGGTTTAATTCTTCCATCACTGCTGGGGCCTCTTGAAGAAAAAGCAGTAATAGTTTTAAAACTATCAACTGCTCCAACACAGAGCACATTTCTCCCATCACATGGGGCCGTAATATAAAACCAAGGGTCATTGCCTTGATTACCAGCACTATTTGTAATAAAAATACCTCTTCGAGTAGCTAACTCTGCGGCCTTAGTTATAATAGTGCTTTCACCGTCCATATCTGTGTAGGTGTAATCTCCTTGTAAGCTGTCAAACTCAGAATAACCTAACGACGAATGAATAATATCTACCCCAATAGAATCTGCCCATTCCATTGCTTTAACCCAAAACAACTCTTCAATATGCCTTTCTTTTCCAACTTCTTCTGTTCTTGCTAAAACAAATTGTGCATTTGGAGCAGCACCAATCATACTGTCGGGGTAATTTATACCAGCAAGAGCTAATACTTGCATTCCATGTCTAGATTGTCTATAGCTCATTGTGTCATTTGCAACAAAATCATATGTGGCTATAATTTGATTGTTTGCCCACATATAGTCAAAAATTGCAAGTGAGTCAACTTTGTAAAAACCAGCATCAAACAAAGCAAGTTTAACACCTTTACCAGTGTATCCTTTTTGATGGTATTGGTCCAAACCTAACATCTCAATTTGCCAATCGCTTGCTCCATAAGAAAAAGTGTCAGATGTTTTAAGTTCATCTACTTTATAGTTTTCTAAAGGTGATATATAAGATACAAAGGGTAAATCAATTGCTTTGTTTATTTGATGGGTAGGCACACAAACTGCATTTAACCAACGACTTTCTCCTAAAATGGAAATTGCATTATTTGATAATTTCTTTTTATAATTATCAGAAATAGGTTGATTAAAAAAGTCTTCTTGTACACCATTTTTATCACTTAAATAAATCCAACTATATTGGGCTTTAACAAAGGTGCAGAATAAGAGGGCAATGGATAAATTAATTATCCTCCAATATTTGTTTAATTTCATTTAATTTCATTAAAGCCTCAATAGGAGTGAGGCTATCGATGTTCAATTTATGGATTGTTTCAACTATTTCAGCAGTTTTTGGGTCATCTATTTGAAATAAATTAAGCTGATACATATCATTTGGAATTTTCTTAAAAGTATTCTTGGTGCTAATGTGTGCTCTATCTGTTTCAAGTTGTTTTAAAATAGTATCGGCTCTTTTAAGTACTTTTTTAGGTATTCCTGCCATTCTTGCTACATGTATACCGAAACTATGTTCACTTCCGCCTTTTTTCATTTTTCGCAGAAAGATGACCTTATTTCTGCTCTCTTCCGTTGTTATATAATAGTTGACGATTCCTTCACATTTAGATTCTAACTCATTCAATTCGTGATAGTGTGTAGCAAATAGAGTTTTTGGTCTGTGTTTATTTTGGTTAAGATATTCAGCAATAGACCAGGCTAGACTAACTCCGTCAAAAGTACTTGTTCCCCTTCCTATTTCGTCAAGTATCACCAGGCTTCGATCTGATAAATTATTAAGGATTGAGGCAGTTTCTACCATTTCAACCATAAAAGTACTTTCACCCTGACTAATATTATCGCTAGCACCAACGCGGGTGTAAATCTTATCCGTTAATCCAATTTGAGCGTGTCTTGCGGGTATAAAGCATCCGACTTGAGCTAGTAATACTGTTAGTGCAGTTTGCCTTAAAACTGCAGATTTACCAGACATATTGGGGCCTGTAAGTATTACTATTTGCTGTTCATCTGTGTTTAGGTAAATGTCATTTGGAATGTATTCTTCACCTAGAGGAAGTTGTTGCTCAATCACAGGATGTCTACCATCTTTTATTGCAATACTTAGTTCATCATTAACTTCTGGCTTAGAAAAATTGTTCTCACTAGAAACGGTTGCGAAAGAACAAAGACAATCTAACTTCGCAATGTTTCGAGCATTGCTTTGAACTTGCGATATATAAGTACTTAGTCGTTCCACTAGTTCTACGTATAGCTTCTGTTCAATAACACTAATTTTATCATCGGCTGCCAATATTTTCTCCTCAAACTCTTTTAATTCAGGAGTAATATAACGTTCTGCACTCACCAAAGTTTGTTTCCTTATCCATTCCTCCGGAACTTTATCTTTATGGGTGTGAGTAACCTCCAGGTAATAACCAAATACGTTGTTAAATGCTAGTTTTAAACTAGAAATGCCTGTTTTTTCTGCCTCTTGATTTTTTAGATTTAAGAGATAGTCTTTGCTATTTTTAGAAATGGACAAATACTCATCTAGCTCCTCATTAATGCCAGATTTAAATACCCCACCTTTGTTTACTAAAACGGGTGCATCTTCGGCAATATGGCGGTCTATTATTTCTACTAAGTCTTCACATAAAAAAAGGCTAGATGCAAATTTTTCAATTGGTCGACATTCTACGGCAGCACAATTTTTCTTTATAGATTTGATAGATTTTAAGGCACTTGATAAGAGTAGCAACTCTTTTGGATTAATTCTTCTTAAGGCAACTTTAGATATCAGTCTCTCTAAATCACCAACTTGTTTAATGTCGCGGACTACTTGTTCCTTTAAGCTCGTGTCAGTAATTAAGTATTCAACTGTATTTTGTCTGCTGTGAATTTCATCTAAATCTAGCAATGGAAGTATCAGCCAATTTTTCATCAGCCTGCTGCCCATTGGAGAAATTGTTTTGTCTACAACATCTAATAGCGATATCCCTGTATGGTGGTTACTGTGTATTATTTCAAGGTTTCTAATGGTAAAAGAATCTATCCAAACGTGGTCTTGTTCATCAATTCTTTTTATTGAATTTATATGCTCTAAATTGGTGTGGTGGGTTTGATTTAGATAGTGAATAATAGAACCTGCAGCAATTGTTGCGGTCTCCATATGGTCAAAACCAAATCCTCTAAGAGAATCAGTATTGAAATGATTACTGAGCTGTTCAACTGCAAAATCTTTCTCAAAAAACCATTTATCTATAGCATACGAGTAATATTCATCCCCATAGGTCCTTTCAAATTTTTCTCTATAACTTTTCGATAAAATTATTTCAGAAGGGTTTATGCTTTTTATAAGCCTTTCTATATAATCCAAATTTCCTTCGGCAACCATAAATTCACCAGTTGACAAGTCAGCAAATGCAACACCAACATTTTTATTTTGCTCATATATAGAAGCTAAAAAATTATTACTTCTACTATCAAAAGTTCTATCGTTTGCAGAAACACCAGGAGTTATAAGTTCAGTTACTCCTCTTTTTACAATTTTTTTAGTTTTTTTAGGATCTTCTAACTGCTCACAAACCGCAACTCGTTGCCCAGCTCTCACAAGTTTTGGCATATATGTGTCCAAACTATGATGTGGAAAACCTGCTAATTCTACTGCACTTGCACTTCCATTTGAGCGTTTTGTAAGTACAATATCTAAAATCCTAGAAGCTTTAACTGCATCTTCACCAAAAGTTTCATAAAAATCGCCTACCCTAAAGAGTAATAATGCTCCAGGGTATTTTGCCTTAATCTCAGCATATTGCTTCATTAAAGGAGTTTCTTTATGCTTTTTTACCTTTGCACTCAATTTATAAAATTTTGACACGCAAGTTAAAAAACCAAGACCTGAATAGGTTAACTGTTGAAAAGTTTAAGGACGTAGCTAAAAGTCCGATTATTGTTGTATTAGATAATATTAGGAGTATGCACAATGTAGGAGCAATTTTTAGAACAAGCGATGCCTTTAGAATTGAAAAAATTTATTTGTGTGGTATTACAGCAACTCCACCGCATAGAGATATAAGAAAAACAGCTCTCGGTGCTGAAGAAAGTATATGTTGGGAGTATTCAGACAATACTATTTCGGTGTTGAAGAAACTAAAGGATGAACATATTTGTGCATTAGAACAAGCAGTTGAAAGTGTGCCGTTGCGAGAATTTGAAATACCCAAAAATAAAAAGCTAGTATTAGTAGTTGGTAATGAAACTATTGGAGTAGATGAAAATTTGCTCGATTATTGCAATCAAATTATTGAGATACCTCAATTTGGCACAAAGCATTCTTTTAATGTCTCTGTATCAACGGGGATTGCACTATGGGAAATTTTTAACAAGATTAATGAGTAATAGTATACGTACTTCACTGGTTCTATTAGCAATTGCGTGTTTAAACATAAGGGCAAATGCGAACGATATAATAAACAATTATAAAGCTAAAATTGAAGCAGAACAGAGTAGAATTGATCTATTTGATGGAACTAAAGATAGTTTTATTGCCTTAAAAAGTGGAATTCAAAGTAGACAGGCCACAGAAGCATATATAATTTCTGTAAATCAAATTGTGACATCCATTATTTCCAATTCTAATGTCACTAATGACCAAAAAATAGATCAACTAAAAAGAGTAAATCAAATATTAAAAAAAGTAAGTTCTAAAAACTATCATTTTTATACGAAGTATAGTTCAATTTTTAATCTAATAAAGAAAGTACAAGAAATTAGAGATATAAATAGACTAAAGTCAATTTTAAAGAACAACATATATAATTCTCTTAATTTAATTGCATTTTATATTGACAAGCCTGTTGCAGAACCATTTTTATTAAATGCTGCACGTTTTGAACCTGCTGAACTTCTCACACATTTTAATGAAATTGAATATAAAGAATTTAGTCAAAGTATTTTAGATGAAGTGGCCAAGGTTGCTCCAATGAAAGTAAAAACCTATTTACATAGCTGGAATCCCATTCATAAAAAAATTAAAGCAAGTAATAATGAAATAACTAAACAAGTTTATAAAATATTTGAAGAAAGAGGAAGTGCTACTCGGTCATACGTGCTTTTAAATGACATTTATCAAGGCACCTTAACAATAGAACAGGCACATAGCATTGCGAGGTTTGATAGTTCATTATTTGAGCATCTTATTGCAATGCGTAGGCAAAAGGAGTTATTAGGTGAGCATTCTGTAGATAATGCACTTAAATATCAGTGCTTAAAAAAAGTTAGAGTAGTTAACGACTTACACGAAGAGTCTGATGCAATAAGGTTTAGAAGTTTAAATAAGCTAAGTGGCTCTGAAATATACACTTTAATGGTTTATAGCGAGGACGAAATTTATACATCAACTTTTTTGGGAATGTATAAGCGTATGATGGCAAAATTGCCAGCTTATAGTACATATGAGTTCTTAAAAAATAATAATTTCAATAAGTTCAGGACACTTATCAAAATGTGTGCTGGTTATAATACCTTATCTGGTTTTTTAGCTAGAATGTCAGCTAGAGAAAAAGACTTACTTTTCAATAAATTGGTTCAAAACATAGAAAATGCAAATGATAATTTAGCAAGTGCTGTCGAAATTGCAGACACTTATGGAAGTATTAAATCACCTGAAACACGTCTCAAATTTGAACGGTCAATTGTTGCATATTATATTTCAATAAAAGACAAAGACAAAGAAGCAGAGAAATTATATTCTTTAATCCTAAATGTATTTGATATTGGGACTACCTCGACAAATTCTAATGAACTAAACTTTGCAAGTGGTAATTTAAAAGTTCTAGCTGGAGACAGAATCTTTAAAGATGGTAAAAATGTTCAACAGCACTTTTTCTTTGATGATCCAGATGGAAAGGCATCTTTCGCTGGCTTTGTAGCAACTTTTAAGAACCATCCAAAGTGGACTATTTTGGATAAAAGTACTTATATCATTATTAAATCTAATAGTGGAATGAAGGTGGAAATTTTCGCTAATAAACCATCAACAGAATATGCTGGTCAAGGTGCAATTAAAGCATATTTTCTAGAAAATCAAAGATGGCCAGATGTTGTAGTGCATCGTGGCCATAGCTATTTTGCCAGTGCGGCTATTGAAAGTTTAACGCCCAATGCAGAGATTGTTTTTTTGGGATCTTGCGGAGGATATAATAATATTTCGCAGGTACTTAAGTACTCTCCTGATGCTCAAATAATTTCGAGCAAACAAATAGGTACTATGCTGGTTAATAATAAGTTATGTTTAGAATTAAACGAGGTTATTAGAAAAGGACAAGACATAGTTTGGGATGATCTATGGCAGCGATTAGACTATAAATTTGCAAACGGTTCAACAGCTAACGAACGTTTTAGAGATTATATACCACCACATAAAAACTTAGGTGCTTTGCTTATTAAAACGTATCGGCAAATGCTATAACTACCCTTTATTTCTTATATCTTCGTTTGCATTTTAATGTTAGAAACATTACTTAAGAAACATTGGAAATTTGATTCTTTTAGACCGCAACAGCGTGAAATAATTGTATCAATTATGCAGGGAAATGATACCCTTGCACTTTTACCAACGGGTGGAGGCAAATCTTTGTGCTATCAATTGCCCGCTCTTGCAAAAGAAGGAGTGTGCTTTGTTTTTTCACCCTTAATAGCTTTAATGAAAGACCAAGTGTCAAACTTAAAAAAGATGGGTATTTCAGCTGTTGCTCTTCATTCAGGTTTGAATAGAAAAGAAATAGAGGCAGAAATGCAAAACACATTAAATGGTAAATATAAACTAGTATATTTAAGTCCAGAACGTGCTTCTAGTCAACATTTTAGGTCATATCTTATTAATATACCTGTAAGTTTTTTTGTAGTGGATGAATCACATTGCATCTCGCAATGGGGACATCAATTTAGACCGGAGTACTTAAGAATTGGAGAATTGCGTTCCATTGCACCACAAGCTTCTATTGTAGCCGTTTCGGCCACAGCTACAAAAGATGTTATTCTTGATATTAAGAAGTACTTGTTTTTTAAGGATAATGCCGAATTTTTTAAAAGTTCTTTTGTACGTAAAAATTTAAATTACTTGGTAATTAATGAAAGTAATAAAACAGAAAGAATAGTAAAAATACTATCTAAGCTTAAAGGTACGGCAGTAATTTACGCCAATACTCGAGCTAAATGCGAAGAAGTTAGTGAGATATTAAAAGTGAATTCTATTTCATCTGAAGCTTATCATGGTGGATTAGAAAATGGTCTAAGGTCTGCTATTCAAGATCGTTGGATGGCCAATAAAACAAGAGTTGTAGTTTGCACCAATGCATTCGGTATGGGAATTGACAAGCCCGATGTTAGATTAGTTATTCATTATGAAATACCTCAAGGCCCTGAGGCTTACTACCAAGAAGCGGGAAGAGCAGGAAGAGACGGCAATACTGCATATTGTGTTTTACTGTCGAATAATGAAGAGAGTAAAGCTAGTTGGAACAACTTTCCATCATTAAATCAAGCAGAACATCTGCTATCTTGTCTATATAACTTTCATCAAATCGCATTTACCGCGGGTAAAAATGAATCTTATCAAATAGATGTTTTTGATTTTGCCAATAATTTTAGAATACCTATCGCAACAGTTAAAACTGGATTAGAGCTTTTACATTCATTGGGTTTTGTTAAGCTAAATGAGCATTTTTTTGAGTTACCAAAAGTTAAATTCATAGTAAATCAAACTAACTTATACACTTACCAAGTTGGGCACAAAGTAGAGGACATGTTTATTAAACTTCTCCTAAGGTCTTATAGCTCTTTATTTGATCACTATGCTAGTGTAAATTTTAGTGAGTTAGCTAAAAGGCAAAAGTGTGGCGTAAAAGATGTAATGAAGCAATTGAAGAAACTTAATAAAGATGGAATAATTGATTTTGTGCAAGGTAAAGAAGGAAACAGCATAACGTACCTTATTCCGCGGCCTACAAAAATAGTGTTAGACAAGGTGCTCTATCTAAACTTAATAAATAGCCAAGAAGAAAGATTTCAATTTATAAAAGACTATGCACAGAACAGAAAGGTTTGCAGAGAAAAATTTTTATTAAAATATTTTGATGAAGATAAATTGGAAGATTGTGGTAAATGTGATATTTGTCGGCTTCTTAATAAATTAAGTTTAAGGAAGAATCGTTTTGATGAGATTGTTGTTGAAATTAAAAAAATAACTGTTGATAACCCATCGGATTTAAAGACAATACTCAATCATTTCAAAACGTTTGAAGAAAAAAAGATAGCCATTGTAATTAAATGGTTATTGGAAAACGAATACATTACTAAAACTAATCGAACCTATACTTGGAGCAAAAACCAAGAATAATATCAACTGTTATCAACGATGTCATTTATGATCAGCGAATGATTCGTATTTGTACTTCTTTGTCCAAAAATTTTGAGGTAAGTCTTTGGGGAAGGGTAAAAACTAACCACAATATTTTGGATAGACCTTTTGAACAAAAGAGGTTTAAGTTTTTAATAAATAAAGGGCCATTGTTTTATTTTCTGTATAATCTAAGAATTTTCTGTAAGCTGTTATATAGTCGTTTTGATATTGTTCATTCCGTAGATTTAGATACACTACCTGCAGGATATTTTGCCAGCAAGCTAAAAGGTAAAAAATTAGTTTATGATTCACACGAATATTTTACTGAAGTTCCAGAATTACTCAATAGGCCTAAGGTTAGAGATTTTTGGATAAACATTGAAAGTTATATTTTACCAAAGCTAAAGAATGCAATAACTGTAGGGGAGATGATAGCAAAAGAATATGAAGCTAAATATGGGGTAAACTTTTCGGTAATAAAAAATGCACCTGTTTTTAAGCATTCAACTAATCAAACTTCATATAATGCGTCATATCTTATTTATCAAGGTGCTTTAAATAAGGGTAGGGGACTTGAAAGTTTAATTGAGGCAATGAGGTTCATCAATATGAAATTAAAGATTGCTGGGACTGGAGACATAGAAATGGAATTAAAACAAAAAGTTTTAGATCTAAAATTAGATCATAAAGTTGAATTCCTTGGAATGTTGGAGCCTCAAGTTCTTCCTAAGCTTACACAAGATGCGTTTTTAGGGATTAATGTTTCTGAAAATTTAGGTTTAAGTTATTATTATTCCCTTAACAATAAGTTTTTTGATTACATCCACGCCGGGTTGCCTGCAATTACCAACAAATTTCCAGAGTATCAAAACCTGGATGAAAAATATAGATGTTGTGAGTTTGCAGACTGTAATCCTAAATCAATTGCAAAAGCAGTTAATTTACTTATTAATGATTCCTCAAAGTATGCATTGTTAAAGAAAAACTGCTTTCTTGCGAAGGAAGAGTTAAATTGGAATTGTGAAGAAGAAAAACTTTTAGAATTTTATGCCAACATTACCTAGAAAAATTCATATCGTAGCTTTTGATGTTCCGTATCCTGCTGATTATGGTGGCGTTATAGATATTTTTTATAAGGTGAAAGCGTTATTTCATTCAGGTGTAAAGGTAGATCTTCATATGTATCATTATGGGCGTAAAAAGAGCACCCAAAAACTCAAAAAATATTGTAATAAACTATACTACTATAAGCGTAGAACTTTTAAAAACCCTTTTATTGGCAGCACTCCATACATCGTTAACTCTAGAAATGGGGATGCACTATTAATCAACTTATGTAAGGATAAAAGCCCAATTCTTTTTGAAGGGCTACATACAACATATCATTTGGCCAATCCAATTCTTAAAGACAGGTTTAAAATTGTTAGAACTCACAACATAGAGCACCATTATTATAAGCAACTAGAAAAGTCAGAATTACGCTACTTTAAAAAATACTTTTTTAGAATAGAGGCAGAAAAATTAAGAAAGTATGAATCAGTATTAAAACACGCCAACCTTATTGCAGCAATTAGTCCAAATGACGAACAGCATTTTTTGAAAAAATATAAAAATGTGATGTATTTGCCCGCATTTCATAGCAATGAAAAAATGCAATTCCCTGAAATTAAAGAGGATTATTTACTTTATCACGGGAATTTAGCAGTTCCTGAAAATTACATTGCTGCAATTCAGCTGATTAAAAATGTTTTTTCTAAAAGCACAGTGAAATGTATTATAGCAGGTAATAACCCACCAAAAGAGCTTGAAAAGTTGTGTGCTTTGTATCCTAACATAGAGCTTAAAACGAATATAAGTACAAATCAGATTCATAAATTAATAGAAGCAGCCCGTATTAATGTTCTATATACAAACCAAAATACCGGTATTAAACTAAAATTGCTTAATGCGTTAAGTAGAGGAAAGTTTGCCGTTGTCAATCCACTCATGGTAGAAGGAACAGGTTTGGAAAATATTTGTATAGTAGGCAATAACTTCAACAAGATTGAAAAGAAAATAGATGAATACATGTTACTGGATTATACGGTGGCATATTTTGAAAACAGAAAAGATTACTTAGAAGCTAATTTTAGCAATAAGTCGAGTGCTATTAAGCTATTAGAGCAAGTGAAGTTTAAAGAAGATGAAGAAGGAGAAAGGAAAAGTGATAAACCAATTTTAAAAAACTTATCTCAATTTTCATTGTTTCTATCTTTCTTCTCCGTGTAGTCTTTCGCTATTAAGTTTATCCTAATACATTTGCATCCATTTTTATAATATGGACAGAAGTACCACCATTGGTTACGTTTTAATTCTTGCATTGTTCTTAGGATTCTTTTATTTTCAAAAAGAGAATAAAGAAGAACTAGAAAAACAAAACAGACAGCAAGACTCTACTTTAGTTGAAAACAAGGTAGCAGCGGAAGATATTCTTGAAGCAGATAGCGAAATTGTTGTAATCGATTCTGCATTACTTGCAATGCAAGCTGATGAGACGACTGTAACAATAAAAAATGATTTACTATCTGTTGATCTAACTAATATTGGTGGTCAACCAAAGAAGCTAACGATTGCGAATTATAAGCGATATGATTCTACTGAACTAGTAATTTTTGAGGAAAATCAAAATCAACTAAATTATGCATTGCCGTTGTCAAATGGCACAACGATTAATACTTCGGCTTTAAGCTTTACGCCCAGTAACGCAACAGATAGTTCAGTTACATATACAGCTCTACTGCCTAATAATGCAACGATAGTTCAGCATTATAGTTTAGCTCCAGGCTCGTATATTATGGGATATAGAGTTTCCTTTGAAAGAGTTAAAGGTATCGTTTCTCCAAATAATAGCTATGCTGAATTGTCTTGGAAAGGAAAGCTTCAATTGCAAGAAAAATCTCTTGAAGATGAACGGAAAGTTTCCACCGTATACTATAAGTATTCATCTGATGATGATGTTGAATATCTTAGTGAAACCAGTGAGGACGATGAATCTTTACAAGGAGATGTAAAATGGGTTTCATTTAAGCAAAAGTTTTTTAATCAAACGCTAATACATAGTAAAGAATTTGAAGAGGACGGTATAAAGATAGAAGTTAAAGATGCCAAAAATGAAGAGTATATTAAAGATCTAAGTGCTAGCTTTTATCTTCCAATAGAGTCCAATGATCAAGTGGCCAATATGTCGTTTTATTATGGACCAAACCATTATCAAACACTTAAAAAGCACGACATAGGTCTTCAGAAAATGATACCACTCGGGTGGGGGATTTTTGGTTGGGTAAACAAGCTGGTTGTTATTCCAGTATTTAATTGGCTGGAACAGTATTTCTCTAGCTATGGAATAATAATATTATTACTTACTTTAATTATTAAACTTTCATTGTTCTTTCCAATGTATAAGGTTTATAAGTCATCTGCAAAGATGCGATTACTTAAACCTGAGTTGGATGAATTAAAAGAAAAAACGGGTGGAGATATGCAAAAAATGCAGCAAGCCCAAATGAAATTGTATAAACAGGCGGGTGTTAGTCCATTGGGTGGTTGTTTACCTCAGTTAATTCAAATGCCTATACTTTTCGCAATGTTTAGGTTTTTCCCAGCTTCAATAGAATTAAGGCAAGAGAAACTTTGGTGGGCAGATGATTTGTCTAGTTATGATAGTATTTTAGACCTTGGCTTTGATATTCCATTTTATGGTGATCATGTAAGTTTATTTACGTTAATGATGACCATTGTGACTATCATATATACTTATATGAATAGTCAAGCGAGTGGCCAAATGGTAGGACCTATGAAAACCGTTATGTACATAATGCCAATTATGTTCTTAGGGTTCTTTAATAATTATGCAGCTGCACTTAGTTTCTATTATTTCTTATCTACTTGTATTACCATCATTCAGAATTTTGTAATTAGAAAATTTGTTATTGACGAAGACAAGTTACACAAGCAAATTCAAGCAAGTAAAAAGAAAAAGGTAAATGTTAAAAAATCAGGTCTTCAAAAACGACTTGAAGATATGGCCAAGAAAAGAGGTATTGATCCTTATAACCCTAAAAGCCAACCTAAAAAAAGAAAATAATTTAATAAATATATTGTTTTTTAAAACGCTTCACGATTTTGAGGCGTTTGCATTTATCAATATTGTGACTTGGTTGGCCATTTTAGTATGATACTTTGTAGTAAAAGTAATATCTTTGGTTGTACCGTTTTTAATTAATGAATAAATCGTTTTTGATACTTATTTTACTGACATTTTCAATATATAGTTATGGCCAAACAGCCACTGATTATTATAAACGAGCGGTTAATAAGTACAAAAACAAGGAGTATGCTGTAGCAATTATTGAGTATACGAGAGCTATAGATAAAAGGCCAAATGCTGCTGTTCTTTATAATAACCGAGGAATTTGTAAGTATAAATTAGAGCGGTTTTCTGAAGCAATTTCAGACTATGAACAAGCAATAAAGCTAGATGCAAATTATAAACACGCATACTTTAATAAAGGAAACAGCCATTTAGGTGTTTTAGAGTTTGATGCAGCTTTATTAAGCTATGACAAAACTTTAGAGTTAGACTCTTTCTACTTTAAAGCTTATCCGAATAGAGCTAAAGTATTTTACCATTTTGGCGACTATAAAGCGAGTATTAAAGACCTTAACAAAGCAATTGAGTCTAGATCTATAAGTAAGCCAGAGAAACTGTATTTGCAGAGAGCAAATGCAGAAATGGCATTGGAAAAATATGACAATGCTATTGACGATTATACACAAGCAATTAGTGAAAATGCAGATTATTACAAAGCATACATAAATAGGGGACAATGCTATTTTAAAATGGAAAACTATGAAAAAGCCATCGATGATTTTACGTTGAGTATGCGGCTAGACCCATCAAGCGGCGAAGGATATTTCTATAGGGGGTTGGTTTATATAGCCAAGACTAGCGGTGTTAAAGCTCAAAAGAAAGATAAAAACACAGTTGCTTTAATTAAAGAAAACAAAGTCCTTATTTCTATGGCGTGCTCAGATTTTAACAAAGCAAAAAGTTTTTCTTATGAAAGAGCTTATGAAGCTATTAAAGAATACTGTGATGGGGTAAAAATTAAAAAAAGGTAATTGATTCTATCTCAGCCCAGCAAGTAAAAATTCAATTTCTCTCTTAGGAAGTTCAAATTTTTCCGAAATTAAGTCATTTGTCAATTTTCCCTTATAAATGTAAGTTCCTTGTCTTAAACCGCTGTGATTTCTTAAACACTCATCCAACCCACCATCGTCCGCAATTTGTTGTAAAAGCGGGGTGAAGATATTGCTTAAAGCATAACTTGCTGTTCTGCTAAATCTTGATGGTATATTGGGTACGCAATAATGTAAAACACCATGTTTTTCAAATACTGGCATTTTGTGATTTGTAGCTACTGAAGTTTCAAAACAACCTCCTTGGTCTATGCTTATATCAACTATAATTGACTTTTCTCTCATCTTTTCAACCATAGATTCTGCAACTACACAAGGACTGTAACCCAGAGGGCTGCGAAGAGCTCCTATTGCTACATCACAATCTTTCAATGCACTGGACAATATGGAGGGTATTATGGTTGAAGAATGTATTCTTTGACCTATGCGTGCTTCAAGTCGTCTCAATTTTTCAATAGAATTATCAAAAAGTTTAACAGAAGCTCCAAGACCAATGGCTGCCCTAACTGCATATTCACCAACACTGCCTGCACCTATTACAACAACTTGCGTAGGTTGAATACCTGGGATTCCTCCGAATAGTTCTCCTTTTCCAGAGTTGTAATTACTCAAGTATTCGGCAGCTATTAATACCGAAGCTCTTCCTGCAATTTCACTCATTGAACGAATTATTGGCAATACGTTTTCATCGTTTCTTAAAAACTCATAACCTATAGCCGTAATACCTTTCGAAAGAAGTTTTCTTACCGTTTCCTCTTTCATTCTAACCAATTGTATTGCACTTATTAAAACCTGCTTTGGTTTCATTAGTTCAATTTCTTCATCTGTTGGAGGTGCTACGCGTAGAATAATATCACATTCATAAATTGATTTTTTATCTAAAGTTATTTCACCACCCATTTTACTGTATTCTAAGTCAGTGAAATTAGCTTTATCTCCGCATCCGTTTTCAATTCTTATAGTATGTCCGTTTTGTGCTAAAAGTTGCACTGCCATTGGAGATAATGGTACTCTATGTTCTTGAAAAGTAGATTCTTTAGGTATACCAATACTAAGCGTGTTTTTATTATTTTTAATTGCAAGTAGTTTTTCTTGTGGTAGCAAACTGGCTTGTCTTGCAAGTTCTTCAAAAGATAGATTAGAAACACCGCTCATTATAGTCTATTAAGCGAATATAAGCTATTTGGCAAAAATGAACATAAAATTACATTGTTAGTAACCTATTCAATATTCTCAACTATTTTTTTATTTATTTGCCTCGAATGAAAAAACTAAAATTAGTTATTCTTATTACTCTTTTCCCAACTGCTCTCTTAGCAATTGGAGAAGACTCAATAAAGCACAAAAATTTTTTGTCTTCAAGTACAGAATTGTCTCGTGCAAAGATTAGTGGAGATGAACGAATCAGCACTCTGGATAATCAGAATTTAGTTAAGAGTAGTTCAGAGGAATCCTTTGATCTTGTATATTTTGAGAATAGAGAAATACCACTTGAAGAGGATTTATATAGATATCAAGTTAGTACTTTAGAATTTGAGGTCGCAATGGATTATAATAATCTAGTTCGTAGGCAGATTAATTATTTTGGCAACCAGTGGCAAAGTAGTTTAAAAAAGATGGTGACAAAGTCGAAGGATTATTTTCCAATTTATGAAGAAATTTTAGATCAGTACGACATGCCATTAGAGATAAAGTATTTATCAATTATTGAGTCATCTTTAAATCCGTTTGCTAGATCTAGATCTGGTGCAGTTGGCCCGTGGCAATTTATGCCCGCCACTGGCAGAAGTTTAGATTTAAATATTAATTACAATGTTGATGAAAGACGTTCCGTTGAAAAAAGCACGCACGCCGCTTGTCAATACTTGAAGCAGATGTACAACACTTTTGGCGATTGGCACGTTGCATTGGCATCATACAATTGTGGGCCAGGTAATGTTAGAAAAGCGATTAGAAATAGTGGAAGAAGAGACTTTTGGGGTATGTATAACTACCTTCCAAGAGAAACACAAAATTATGTACCAAAGTTTATTGCAATGGCATACCTCATGAATTTTTATGAAGAATTTGGAATAACTCCAGCACCTTATTCAAACGATGTAATGAATTACACCACTGTTTATTGCAAGCAAGGCTTGGATTTTAAAATTATTGCCGAAAAATTGAGAATAGATGGGAAAGAATTATTGAGCTATAATCCGGAACTAAAAGTTCAAGATATAACATTTACAAAGTCACCTTACTATTTAAATGTGCCAAGTGATAAAGTGGAGTTGTATTATGAAAATTTAACAGAAATTGAATTAATTTCTGAAATAAGAGCTGAAGAACGAAGAATCGCGGAGTTAAATAGACCCAAGTATGTTTATCACACAGTGAGGCGTGGAGAATGTTTGCCAATTATAGCAAAAAAGTACGGTTGTACCGTAACGCAATTGAAGTCATGGAATGGAATTAGAGGAAGCGTAATTCATCCAAATCAGAAAATTAAAATCGTAAGAAGGTAAATTGAAAACTTTAATAAAATTAATAGTTTTTGTTATTGTTATACAATCGTGTGAAACCAGTAAGGAAACAAAACAGCAAATGCTGCAAGAGTCGTCAGGACAGCTTGCAGAAGTGGTTGTTATAACGGATAAAAAAAGCTTAGATAGCTCATATAAGGAAGAGATAAGAATAGCATTTGGTGCAAAAATCGAGGGATTACCCTATCCCAGTGAACCTCGATTTAAAGTTATATTTACAGATGAAACGTTTTTTAAAGGTTACATCAAAGATCATTTTAATGTTTTTATTTTATTAACACGGGATAATTTACCTAAAATGTCCAAGTTCTATGGCGAAAAAAATCAAGAAAACATTGAAAAAGTGATTGATAATGAGGACGCATTGGGAATAAAGAAGGCTGATATTTGGGCTAAAAATCAAAAAGTGTTTTATGTCACAGCGAAGAACAAAAATGCAATGTTAGCTAAGTTACAGAATAGAAAAGATGACTTTTTAAATTTAGCTATAGAGCAAGAACAAGCTGTAGGCTCGAATAAACTGTTTAGTTCAATAAATAGAGATACCTTTTACACTAGATCTCTAAAATCTAAGGGTTTTTCAGTTAGAAGACCTAGTTCTTACAGAGTTGCCATGAATAACGCTGAATTTGCTTGGCTTAGGAAAGTGGCTTCTGGAAAAGAACAACAGATGAATGTTCTTTTATTTGAGGAACCTTATGTATCTAAAGAGCAGTTAAGCACTCAAAACCTACTTGCCATTAGAAATAAATATACTAAGAAATATATTCCAGGTAGGGTGGATGGTTCTTTTATGAAACATACCAATGCTTTAGAACCAGTTCGATCAGAATTTAGTTATAACGGAAGTTATGGAGTTGAAATTAGAGCCTGGTGGGATATGCAAGGCGATTGGATGGGCGGACCACTTATGTTTAAGGCGGTAGTAGATGAACAAAGGAAAAGAATTGTATTTGCTGAAGGATTTTTATACTATCCTAATGAAAAGAAAGCAAAGCCTTTTAGAGAGTTAGAAATAATTCTTAATTCGTTGAAAGTAAATGATTAATGTTGAGATATGGGCATCTGGAGGAGGCACCAATGCTGCTGCTATTTTAAGATATTTTAAGAATAATGCTGACATTAAGGTTGTTCACTTGGCTTGTAGTATTAAGCTTGCTGGTGCTTTTGATGTTGCCCTAAAACACAATATTGCATCGAGTCTTATATCAAAAAAGAGTTGGAATTCAACTTCTATTCTTCAGGGCTTAGAAAAAAGAAAGGTAGATTATATAATCCTTGCAGGATTTTTGAAGCTAGTACCTGCTGAGGTTGTTTCGGTATATAGAGGTAGAATGTTAAATCTTCACCCGAGTCTTCTGCCAAAATACGGTGGCAAAAATATGTATGGAGAACATGTACATAATGCTGTATTAAGTAACAAAGAAAGTGTGAGTGGAATAACAATACACGAGGTTAATAGAGAGTTTGATAAAGGGAAAATTATTGCACAATTTAGCACAACTTTTTTGTCATCTAATGAAGATTTAAGTTCCTTAAAGAAAAAGATCCAAGTCCTTGAACATTCAAACTTTCCTCGTGTAATTGAATCTTGGATAAAGTCTAAGGTTACTTAATTACAAACTCTGTTCGTCTGTTTTTGGCTCTTCCTTCAATTGTTGTATTTGTGGCAATTGGTTGAGTATCTCCAAACCCTTTAAAGGCAATATTTTTTGCATTTACACCTTTGGTAATCAGGTAATTGTAAACTGATTTAGCCCTATTTTTTGATAGCTCTAGATTATGAGATGTTCCTCCAATATTATCGGTATGACCTCCAATTTCTATATTAAGGGTGGGGTTATTGTTTAAAAAAGTAAGCAGTTTTTCAAGCTCGTTTGTGCTCTCACTTTTTAGCTCAAATTTATCTGTATCAAAGAATATATTTTTTAGTACAACACTATTGCCACTCTCTACTTTTTGTAAATCAATAAATATTTCGAATGGTTTATCTGTATCTACGTTTGGCATATCAAAATGTTCAGAATGAAATAAATACCCGGGTTTGTTTATAGACAATGCATATTTTTTGTCAGCTACTAAGGCTACTAAAAATATACCATTTGTTGCAGGAGCATAACTAAAGGTTGCAGCAGTTTTATCTAGAGGAGCTAAACTAACCGAAGCACTTAAGGGTTTTTTAGATTTGGCATCTCTAATATGACCTTTTACATAACTCACCTTTTGGGCTTGAAGTTTTGAAGGTAATTCAAAAGAATAAATATCCATACCTCCAAAGCCACCTTGAATGTTGTCCGAACTGTAGTATGCTGTTTTACCATCTCTCGCTACTACTAGCTTCCAGTCATCACCAGAAGTGTTAATTGGATAGCCCAAGTTTTGTGCAGGTTCCCAAGTGTTATCTGGTTTAAGATGAGATATAAATAAATCACTTTTCCCCATTCCAATTTTACCAGCAGAGCTATAATATAATGTTATTCCATCTGGGTGAATAAACGGAAATTGCTCGTCTTGAGATGAGTTTATTTCAGCTCCAAGATTTACAGGTGCTTCCCAGCCTTCTTCACCAAAACTAGAAACCCAAATATCCGTACCTCCAAAACCACCGGGTCTATCGCTTGTAAAGTATAGTTTCTTTCCTGTAGCAGAGATAGAGGGCTGAGACTCCCAATGTTTAGAATTGACGGGTTTGCCAATATTTCCAGGTGTTGTCCAGCTTCCATTTTTGTTCATTGTTAACCAAATATCGCATTGTCCAACTCCTCCAGGTCTACTACACGAGGTAAAAAATATATAATTACCATCAGCCGAAACACTAAATGCTCCTTCATTTTCAATGGTATTTATCGGAGACCCAATGTTTTTTATTTTTCCCCATTGATTATTATTTCTATTGGAGTAATAAATGTCTTCATTTTGTCTGCTTGGGTGCATTGTTCCATCCCTCTGGGTAATATACATTACGCTTTCATCTATAGTAAATGCAGGCATATACTCTTCTAATTTACTGTTAATGTTACTGCCCAAATTTATTGGTGTAATATCAACTGGGTTTTTCATTGCATTGGTGGCAAATTCTATATTTTGAATTTTAATTCGAACTTTTTCAGATATTTCGTCTTTACCTCCATTTACTTTTAGAAAAAAATTATAGAAGTACTTTGCAGAATCCAATCTTTGAGTGGATGAATAAAGGTTGCCAAGTTCATACAAGGCATAATAATGGTTGGGTTGTTTATCTAGTATCTGTCTATACGTTGCTATGGCAGGCTTAAATTTATTTTGTTCTTGGTATGTCTTGGCTAAACCATCATATGCATCAATGAAAGAAGGGTATTTTTTAATGAGTTGTTTAAATAACTTTTCCGCGTTTTCAAACTCCTCATACTGGTATGCATTATATGCTTTATTAAAAGTTTCACGAGCCTTTTTTGATAAGCCATTTTGTCCTTGTACCTTATTGCTAGTGCTGCAAGCAGCAAAAAGAAGAAGGGTTAAGGTTGTAAAAAGTGTTTTAAAATTACTTTTTTTCATATTCCAATACATTTACATCAAATATTCTGCCACGCTCAACTTTAAACTTTAGCATAGTTCTTTTTTTATGAAACCCTTTATTTCCTATAGCTCCTGGATTAAAGTGATAAAGGTCTAACCTGTTGTCTTTCATAACTTTGCAAATGTGAGAATGACCACATATATATAATTGTGGTTTAATTTTATCTAATTTTTCTTTAATGGTTTTTTCGTATCTGCCGGGATAACCTCCTATGTGGGTCATAAATACTGTAACATCTTCTATGCTAAAGCAGTGCTCTTTTGGATAGCGATTACGTATTATTATATCGTCAATATTGCCATAAACCCCTCGTACAACTGCCATTTCTTCAAGCTTTGTAAATTCCGGATTATTGCCCCAATCACCAGCGTGCCATACTTCGTCACTTACCAAAGCGTGTTCAAGTACCTCGTCTCCAAGATGACCGTGAGTGTCAGAAATTAAAAGAATTTGCTTGATGCGGTAAAAATACAATGCTTAATTTAGCTAAACATGTTTTCTTTAGCATTCTAAAATCATTTTATTTGTTTTATGAGTATTAATCTACTTCTTGTACTTTCAATCTCAATTGTAAGTTATATAAGTTTTAACAATTCCAGTCTTTATAACAAGCTAATTTTTAGTCCATATATTATTGCACGGCAAAAGCAGTTTACTCGGTTTATTACAAGTGCTTGGCTACATGCAGATTACATGCATTTAATTATTAATATGATTGTGCTGTTTAGCTTTGGTCAGTTCTTAGAAAGTGTTATGAATTCCTTTTTTGGCAATATAGGGTCACTGTTATATCTTATTTTGTTTTTGGGTGCTGTTATTATTGCTCATATACCATCATATATGAAAGAAAAGGATAGTTACCACTATGGATCAGTGGGAGCCTCCGGGGGAACATCCGGTGTACTGTTTGCAACAATTTTGCTAAATCCTTGGCAGCAATTAGAGCTATTTTTCTTTTTACCAATACCTGGGATTGTCTTTGGTATCCTTTATCTGTGGTACAGTCAAAGAATGGCTCAAAGAGCACAAGATAATATTAATCATTCGGCCCATATTTTCGGGGCTCTAGCAGGAATGCTTTTTTTAATATTAATGAAACCAAGTGTTGTACCTTATTTCTTCGAACAGTTAATTAGTAATTTTATCTAACATTCATTCAATAAAAAAAGCCCATCGTCGATGAGCTTTCTTAAATTTTGTCAAAAAAAGTGGTTAAAATGGAAGAGTATCATCTTCTTCCGAGAAACTCATACCTAAAACATCATCTGAGTCGGATTTTGTTGCATTATTTATAGTTGGAGGAACTGGTGCCGCAGACGCAGCAGTTTCAAATCTCCAGGCTTTAATATCTGTATACCAACGTGAATTATATTCTCTTGATTCTATATTCACTGATACCTTTATTGAATCATTGACTTTAAGCTTTTGTAATTCATCAACTTTCTCTCCCCAACAGGTTATGCAAACTTTTTTAGGATATTGTTCTGTAGTTTCAATTACAAAATCTTGCTTTTTCCAATCACCTCTTGTGCTTACACCTGTTTGTGCGTCCAAGACTTTAAAAAGTTTTCCTTCTAAAACTATGTTTTCCATACTAATAGTGCAACACTACGTCAAATAGGAAATAATTCTTATTTGTTTCAGAATTATTTTTAAACAACTTTTGGAGTTATGGATGCCGCTATTGCTTTTATGTTAGCTATTGTAGTAAGTTTTTTTGGGTCTGTATTAATGGGTATTGTAAATATTGCTGTAATAGAAACAGCGATTAATAAAAATGCAAAAGCTGCAACTTGGCTTGCTATAGGAGGTGTTATCCCTGAAATCCCTTATACTCTTATTGCTATATTTGGAACAAGTTATGTTGAATATTTAAAGCAATATAAATCAATAATTGGAATTGCAATAGGAGTAGTGCTAATCATCCTGGGTATATCTTACATAAGAAAAACTTTTAAAGAGAAAGATATAGATCATATTAAAGTTGACGAAAAAGGTGGCTTAAAGTATTTAGTCAAAGGTGTTTTACTAGCAACTGCCAACCCTCAACTTATTTTCTTTTGGTCTGGTTTTTTAATATTAATACAAACGGGTACGTTTAACCCTTTTAAAGATAAAAATGTAATTGTAGATTTTAACGCTAGTGGTTTTTTATCTCCTAAGTTCTCTTTTGCAATAGGGGCGGCATTTGGGGCATTGATTATACTATTAATCTATATAAAGTTAAGCTCTATCTATAAAGAAAAACTGCTCATCATCATCGGGAATAGATTGGGTCACATAGTTGGTGGGATATTTATTCTAATGGGTATTGCAGCTATCTTTAAACATGTCATATAAACATTTAATTTCATCAATCTTTGCATTTATATTTTGTTCAACACTTGTTGCTCAAATTCCTAAAAAACACTACAAGTGGAGACATTTAGGTCCTGCATCTATTCCTATTAGCAATGCAGATTCTTTAGATTGGTCAAGCACGGGCATTGGATGGATAGAAGATCTTTGTATTGGTAAAACATGGTTTGTCGGGTCTATTACTGGAGGGTTGTATAAAAGCACCAATCTAGGTAAATCTTGGAAAAAGGCAGACAAGGACACAATGCAAATGGGAACATTGTGCATCGAGGAAAGTAGAGGAACTTTATTTAGAGGAACTGGGCTTACACATTATGATGAAAAGTTTGGATTGGGAATTTTAAAGTCTACAAATAATGGTAAAACTTGGAAACCCACAGGGTTAATTTTTAAAGGTACAGATGCTAAACCTATTTGGGCAATTAAAGCTTCAGAGCAGGATAGTACTATTATAGCTTGTAGTCCTAATTCCATTTTTACAAGTATAGATTTTGGTAGTAGTTGGAAGGAGACGCATAGCGAAACTAAGGGAGATTTTAGGTCAATAGTATATTCAAATGGTACTGAAAATACGATTTTTGTCGGAGGTGCACATTTACTAGTTTCTAGTAATGGAGGAGTAAATTGGCGTGATATTACAAATAAACTGAGCTTATTTAGAGGTAAAGAAAAGCTGAAAAGAAACAGTATTCAACGCATTGCGATTTGTGCTGACCCAAATAAAAAAGGAAGAGTTTTAGCCTTATATTCTTTTAATAATGAGGTGATTTTAGATGAAAGTAGGGATAATGGAGAATCTTGGACTAAGCTTTATTCTACATATAAGATAAGACGAATAGATATCAATCATGCAGAAATTGGTATCGCACCAGGAAACTCCAAATGTATTGTAATTGGAGGTATTAGAACTTTCATAAGCACTGATAATGCAAAGAGTTTTAATCAAGTTACGTTTCCTTTTTATCAATCAAACAAGTTTGCACACGATGATATAAGAGGACTTCATTTAAAATCTACAAATGAGTTTTTTATTGCAACAGATGGTGGGCTTTTTACTACTAAGGATACTGGGAATACTTGGGTAAACGTTAGTGGTAAAGGTCTAAATGTAATGCAGATATATGGTTTGGAACTTTTAAATAATGGAAGTGTAGTGGTAGGGTGTCAAGATCTTGGGACTTTTATTGTTAGAAATAAAGAATGGTTAAACGTTGCACATTTATATGGAGATGGTGGGGATGATTTAGAGTACAAGGATAGGCTGATAACAATGATGAGTGGAACCTTAAGGTCAACGGATATGGATAGTTTTAAGACATCAAAATACTTTCACCCAGCTAGGGGAGGGAATCCATTTACTGCTAAATTATATGATCACCCTAAATCTACAGACTCTTTTTTTTATGTTGGCACTACGCTTTGGCAATATAGTGGGAGCAGTTGGGTAGATTTGGCTAATTCATTGGATGGCAAAAACTATAAGGCAACAGGTTTTGATGTAAACTATTCAAATCCTAATCAGTTGCTATTTGCATTTGATCAACCTACTTGGAATGGAGGTAATTTGAGTGGTAAGTTTTTTAGAAGCTTGGATTACGGACAGAACTGGCAAGATATTACTTCTAAATTGCCCATTTTAGCTTGGAAAGGAATAACTTCTATTTGCAGTAATCCTAATAATCCTAATGAAATTTATGTTAGTTTAGGTATCATGGATCGTGATGTGGTACACAAAGTATATAAATCTAAGGATGGAGGAGAATCTTGGCTAAATTTTTCAGACGGACTTCCACCATTTGAAACTTTTAAGATAATGCACATACAAAATTCTACCGGAGTTTTAGTGTCAACATTAAAAGGTCTTTACTATAGAAATGGAAATATGGACAAATGGCAATTATTAAAAGGAAGAATTCCAAATATTGCAATAAGAGATTTTGAATTTTATCTTGAGAAAAGAGTACTTTATGCAGGTACTTATGGCAATGGTTTGTGGAAACTAAAGCTTCCAAAGAAAATGCTAAAATTTTAATTTTGCGGTCTTAAAATCCAAACACTATTCTTGATTTTTCGAGCTTTTTTGTATTCTGACATGGCTTTGGTTTCATCAGATCCAGCATAATAACCTACCCGGTATAAACCATTTGGGGATTCAAGAATTTCTATGTTATTAAAGGTTTTTATCCATTTATTCCAAAAATCATATGCTTGTACATAGTTATAAGCAGAACCAATAATGATGTAAAACAAACCTCTATTAGCTACAATCGCCTCAGGAGAGTTATTGGTTTTAAGTGCTCCAATAACTTCTACCTGTTCCTTAGATATTTCTTCTTTTTCTGTTGGATGATGATTGGAATTATCAGGATTATCTCCGCGATAAACTGGTTTTTCAATTTCTTTAATTATTTCAATAGGAGTAGTTTTTTCTAAAGTTATAGTAGCATTATTTCTGATTTTAATCTCTTTCTTTTCATATCCATCTGCCCAAATTATCGCATCAAAATAATTTTGGTCTAAATTAGTTTCAAGCATTATTCTTCCTTTTTTGTCCGAAATTAAATAGTTCCCAGCTTTGTTGTTATCATTGTTAATCAACACATAAGCTTCTTCAATTGGAAGCCCATTTTTATTGGTTATCTGAGACGCAATTTCTTTGCTAAAAGTGGGTTTTTCAAATTGTACCAAACGCATACCTGTTGCTCCATCTGAGGATATAAGGTATTCATCTTTTTGGATCTTGAGGATCCCTAAGTCATTTGTAGATGTATTAAAGTCAGAACAATTGCGGATAACATTGTTGTAGTCTTTAATGTTTTTATGCTTAAATAAGTCATAACCACCATACGAAATATGACCATTAGAACTGAAATACAACCAATTATCAATTTCAATAGGGTTTATATCGTGCTGAGGTGTGTTAATGCTATTTCCTAAATTTATTGTTTGTTCAAAATCACCTCCCATCAAGGGACTCATATAAATGTCATAGCCACCATAACCGCCTTTTTTGTCAGAACAGAAATAAAGTACGTTATTTTTACTGCTGTAATAGGGGAAAGCAAAGTTTCCTTTAAGATTACCAAATACTGGAGATAGTTTTTTCCATTGTCCTTTCTTTTTGCTCACCTTAAATAACTTAGTTTGGTGATTTACAAAATCTGCAACGCTTAGAATAGCAATATCTGAGTTTATAAATGTTACGGAACCAATTGGTTTTTGAATTAAATTATTTATCTCATCTATTTCATTTTGTAATTCACCGTTACAATTAATTCCGTATGACTTAAGATGTGTTCCTTGTGCTGCAAATAATTTATTATTGTAAAATGAAGGATTATTTAAAGAGTATTTATCGCTTATATCCTTCTTGTTATAAGACATTGCATTGCGATTAAACATATCCTCTATTTCGTTAATCTTTAACTTGTTATCTTGGTTTGAGCGTGTTAAATATTCAAGATAAAATTCCTTTGCTAAGGCAGGTTTATTATCCGCATTAAGGGTGTTGGCAAATAGAAGATAATCTCTGTCTTCAAAGGTGCCTTTTTCTAGTTGTGTATGGAACAGAGCTTCAGCTACTCTAAAAGAACTATTATTATAATACATTCTAGCTTGTTCAATGCCTTCACTTTTTAGTAGCGATTCAGAACTTGCTTGAATAGCATTTAGTTCGGGAATTTGAGCATTTACAGAAAATGTAAAAAATACCCAATAAATTATAGTAGAAGCCTTGTTAGACATCTGGGCAAAGTTCTTAAAAAAAATCATTTTTTGCTTTTTATCTTAAGAAGGATGTCTTTAGCTACTAAAAATCCTCCTGTCCATGCAGCTTGAAAATTAAATCCACCAGTTATAGCATCTATGTTTAGTAGTTCACCTGCCGCATATAAATTTGAATGCCCTCTTATGCCAAAGCTTGGCTTATTCACATAATTTAAATCTATTCCACCTGCAGTTACAAATTCTTCCTTAAATGTGCTTTTTCCATCTATTCTTACTCTTAAATGGCACAACGAATTTATGAGTCTAGCAATTCCTTTTTTGCCAATTTCAGACCAGTTACAATAGGGATGTAAGTTTGCCAATTCAAAAAGCTCTTGCCATAATCGTTTTGGTAAGTGGTGGTCTTTAAATGACAAAACTTTTTCTTTTGGTTTGGTTTGTGTAAATAATTTAAATTTAGCTTCTAAATCTTGCACTAAAATATCGGGTAACCAATTAATTTCTAGCGTAAATTTATAGTTTAAACTAGCTAAAGACACAGCATTCCAGGCACTTAATTTTAAAATGGATGGCCCAGAAAATCCTGCGTGGGTAATAAGTAATGGACCATTTTGAGCTTCTTGATTATTCTCTTTTACGGTAACACTTGCGTTCTTTATACTTATACCTGAAAGATGTTTTATTCGATGGTTATTGGCATTAAAAGTAAATAAAGACGGCACATTGGGGATTATTGAGATTTTGTTATTTTCCAAAATTTTAAATATACCAGAGTTACAGCCGGTGCATAAAACAACATAGTCAGCACTAATTATCTCATCTTTAAATTTCAAGTCCCAATGAAAAGCTGTTCTTTTTAGATCTGTTAGTCTAAAATTTGTTTTAATCTTAACGTTGTTTTTGATTGCTGCATTGTAGAGGCATTCATAGATAGATCTAGACGTATTTGATATTGGAAATACTCTGCCATCTTCTTCAGTTTTGAGCCCTACACCGCGTTCTTTAAACCACTCTTGTGTATTCAAGCTATTAAATTGCTCAAAAGCATCTATTAAAAAATCACTACCTCTTGGATAATTCTTGGATAATTGAATTGGTTCATAAATCTTATTTGTAACATTACACCTACCACCACCAGAAATCAAGACTTTAGATAAAAGTTTATTGCTGCCTTCATATATTGTGATTTCTGATGTTGTGATTTGTTCCGCTATGTTAATTGCGGTGAAAAATCCTGATGCACCACCTCCAATTATGGCTATCTTAGTTTTTTTAAACATTAGAGGTCAAAAAAATCAATTGTTTCATTTATAGCCTTAGCAAACTGTTTTGTAATTTTCCTTTCAGTTAGAGGATGTTTAATATTAAAAGTATGGTCAGCACCTTCAATTTCAATTAGTATGGAATGACTTATTTCGGTGTAAATTTCCTGAGCCTCTGCTAATGGTATCACATTATCGCTATCTCCATGAACAATAAGAGTGGGGCAAGTTATCTTTTCCATATTTTCATCTAAATCTAGAATAGATTTATTGTCTACATAAGCTTCAACAAACTGGAAGTACATAGGCATTTTTTGATTAGTTCTGCCATTTATAATAAAATGTACGTTATCATTTTTCCATTCTATTAAATCTTTTAGGTGGATGTATTTATCAAAATTGCCAACTCCTGCCCAAGTAATAACTTTAGAAATTCGTTTATCCTGAGCTGCTCTTAGAAGTGCAATACCGCCACCTCGGCTATGTCCAATAACATTGATTTCTCCGTTCCAATTAAACTCAAAAGCTTCTTTTTTGTTCTCAATAAAGTCGATTACAAGTCCTAATTCATCGTATTCAATTTTGAAATTATTTTCCCCAAATGCCTCTAAATCAGTAAATTCAGTTAATTTATTTGGGGTAGTTCCATTGTGGCTAAAATTGAATTTAAAAAATGGAACATTCTTAATGGCAAAAATTTCAGCAGCTAACGGCCAAGCTCCCCAATCTTTAAATCCCTTAAATCCATGAACAAAAATGCATATTGGAACTGGTTGCTTATACAGTGCATATGTAAGATCGGCTGTAATAAGTTTGGCATTTGTACCCTTAAACTTATAAGCTTTATTTTTTATAAGACTCAATTTACTTCAGTTTAATAAAAGTATCGTTTGCATTAAAGCTTTGAGCTTCTGCACCAACTCTTAAAATTTTCATTTTTTTAATATAAATTGGTTTGTTTGGTCTATCGCGTCTATTTCTTGGGGTATTTCCAATTGCAGTTACTATTTCTTGGCCTCTAATAACATGGCCAAAAACATTGTATCCCCCATCTAGCCAAGGTGTTGCTTTGTGCGTAATAAAAAACTGACTCCCATTGGTATTTGGTCCAGAATTTGCCATTGAGAATACACCAGGTTTATCATGAGATAATTTACTGTTTATTTCATTTCTAAACTTATAACCTGGACCGCCGCTTCCCGTTCCTGTAGGATCTCCACCTTGAATCATAAAGTTTGGTATTACTCTATGGAATATTAAACTATCATAATAGGGTATAAGGCTATCTTTTGCTGTGTTTCCAAGAGTACCTTCGGCTAATCCTACAAAATTGGCAACAGTTAGAGGAGCTAATTTATAATTTAATTTACCATAAATATCACCCTTTGTGGTCTCAATTTGAACATATAACCCTTCCTCTTTAATGTTATATCTTTTTTCAATAATTTCGATGAGTTTGAATGTAGTTTTAGCTCCACCTTTAGATCGTTCTTTTCTCGGAATTTTTACCTCATCAATTTTAAGCTTATAAATAAATCCTTCTTCATACTTAAAACCTTCAATGTTATTATAATAGTTGGTCCAGTTATTTGTAAGCTCATCACCTTCTTGTATTTCTAAACAACTTATGTTATTCTGCAAACAGTTTTCAGTGGTATGATTAACCCATATTGTTTTTACTTTTATTTTATCTTTTCCAAAAGAAACAGTTGATATTATTATAGCTAAAAGAGCTAAAATCCCCTTAAATTTATTCATTAGTGCAAATGTAATCTTCATCTTCTATAAATTTTATCAAGAATTGGGCCAAAGCTTAGCCATAATCAAATAGAAGAAGAAAAGATTATTCAATAATATGTATTCTTGCACCTAATTTTTATGAGTCTAGAAATAGAAATATCTAAACGAAAAACATTTGGCATTATTTCTCATCCAGATGCCGGAAAAACAACGCTGACTGAAAAACTACTGCTCTTTGGCGGAGCAATCCAAACTGCAGGAGCTGTTAAGAGTAACAAGATCAAGAAAACAGCTACTTCAGATTTTATGGAAATTGAAAAGCAAAGAGGTATTTCTGTTGCAACGAGTGTAATGTCTTTTCATTATAAAGGAAAGAAAATAAACATTTTAGATACTCCCGGGCACAAAGACTTTGCTGAAGACACATATAGAACACTTACAGCTGTAGATAGTGTAATTTTGGTTGTAGATATAGCTAAAGGTGTTGAGGCACAAACCAGAAAGCTTATGGAGGTTTGTAGAATGAGGAATACGCCCGTAATAATTTTTGTAAATAAAATGGATAGGGAAGGTCAAGATCCTTTTGACATTCTGGATGAACTTGAAACAGAGCTTAAAATTAGTACAAGACCATTAAGTTGGCCCATAAACATGGGTAGCAGGTTCAAAGGGGTTTACTTGTTGCACAATAACTCATTGAATCTTTTTGAAGCTGACAAGACTAAAAAAGCTGCAGATTATATTGAGATTGAAGATTTAGAAGATAAACAATTGGATCAGATGGTAGGTGAAGAAGATGCCAACCAATTGAGAGAAGATGTTGACCTAATAAACGGAGTTTATGAACCATTTGATAAAGAGCTTTATGAAGAGGGCTTGTTAGCACCTGTATTTTTCGGCTCGGCATTAAATAACTTTGGTGTACAGGAATTGCTCGATACATTTATTGAAGTGGCCCCGGGGCCACAAAGTAGAATTACTGATATAAGGGAAATAGAACCAGATGAAAAAAAGATGACCGGTTTTATTTTTAAAATACACGCCAATTTAGATCCCAATCACAGGGATAGGATTGCTTTTTTAAGAGTTTGTTCAGGTACTTTCGAAAGAAATAAGTTTTATATTCATCCTAGAACAGAGAAGAAGGTGAGATTTAGTAATCCGTATACATTTTTAGCTGATAGTAAAGAAGTTACTCAATATGCCTTCCCCGGAGACGTAGTGGGTTTGTATGATACTGGTAATTTTAAGATAGGCGATGGTCTAACGGAGGGTGAGAAAATTTTCTTTAAAGGCATACCCAGTTTTAGTCCTGAATTATTTAGAGAAGTAGTCAATTTAGATCCTATGAAATCCAAGCAGTTAGAGAAGGGATTAAACCAACTTACTGATGAGGGGGTTGCTCAACTCTTTACGCAACAACCCGGTAATAGAAAGATCATTGGAGTAGTAGGAGAGCTGCAATTTGAGGTAATACAATATAGATTAGAGCACGAATACAACGCTAAAGCCAGGTTTGACCCAATGAGGTACCATAAAGCGTGTTGGATGACAGGTGATGAGCAAAAGATTAAAGAGTTTATTAAATATAAACCTAATGATATTGTAAAAGACAAAGACAGTAATTTGGTATTTCTAGCTCAAACAGCTTTTGTGCTACAAATGGCAAAACAAAATAATCCGGATATAGAGTTTCACGAGACAAGTGAGTTTAAGGTAGGTTAGAGGATAGGAAGCAGAAACTGTTGAAGCAATGCATTAAAGATAAGTGAAACCTAGTTTTCATAATAAATCTTAAGTCTGCCTCCCTTCTTAGGTTGGTAAGATAAGTACAAAACATTTTTATCAAATAAAAAAAAGTATACGCCTTTTTTTCTGGGCTTCCTGATTTTTTCTCTCGCGATAAGTTGATAGTATTTAGTACAATAGGTGAGAAAATTTTTGATTTAGGATTTAGCTGTTGAATGAAATTGTTTGCATATGGCGACCAATCATCTTGCATCATTCTGATTCTATACTTTTTTCCGGCTTCTTTTAATCCCATTTTGTCATACTCGTTAAAATTGTGAACATCTCTGCCATCCAAGGCAGTTCTTATGTCTCCATTTTTATCTAAATAGACCATATGTTTTTTACCATATATTACTCCTTGCAACTCATTTAGTACCAAAGTTAATATCTTATGTCGGTGCAGTAATGATGGTTAGAGAATTTCTTATCTACTTCAAATAGTTCCATTTTTTCTTCAAACTCATCATCTCCGAGGCGAACAGATTGGAGTTTTCCATCTTTAGATATTATTAAATAGAGTTCTTCTGTGTTGGCTACCCAGCATTTTCTTTAATCTTCACTGCTATGGGAAACAACATTATTACTAACTTTAATTTTACCGTTTTTTTTATCAATTTTTGATATTAAAAAATCATCGTTTAATTCTTGAATAATCCATACAAAATCCTTACTACCAACTATCTCTAGTTTTGTAAAATTATATCCTCCAAGGTTTTTTAATTTTTAGATTAGCATCCCAGATTTTGGTTCCTGAAGATGGTATATATGTGCACTTGATGGTTTTTCTTTCTCTACCTTCTGAAACTAACACTTCACTATCACTAAATTTTTTAGCACCAAGAAGCTTAAAACCCTTCTTCTGAATAGGTTTCGTTGAATTGTGCAAAAAGTTAGAGCGGAGAGAGTAGAATCGCTAAAAACCAAACTTTTCGAGTGGACGTTTTAGCGGGTTTAACATTGTGGTAGTGCGTATCTCCTCTCAAAATCTAATAGAAGAAGTAACTAAGGAATTGTTTTCCGCCTTGAGGTGATATTCCTTCGATTTTAATTTGTCCTCGAACTTGTTCTAAGTACTTAATGAAAGTTTCAAGATCGTCAAATTCCTTTTGATTAACCTTCGTGAAAATAAAACCTTCTGGAATATTCATTTTCCTTATTTTACCATTGCTAATATTAGATACTTTGATGCCAGAAGTTACTTTAAAGGTTTGTCTTTCAAGTTTAGAAATAATCTCAAATTCTGCACCAAGAGTTTGACTTTTTAAGCTTTCTCTTCTAATTAACTCTGTTGTACCTTCTTTGTTAACTAATTTAATATCGACATTTTTAGGGTCACCATTCCTGTAAAATTCAATTGATATTAAATCTCCGGGTCTTTGATAAGCTAGTTGTTCATCGTAAGTTGATTTACTATCAATTTCTTTTCCATCTATTTTTGTAATTACGTCTCCGGCCTCTAATTTATTTCCCGAGAAAGAATTAGAACCAATTACTTTTTTGATTAAGACACCGCTTTTAACACCTAGTTTTTCACTAATATCTCCGTCAATATCAACCACGTCAATTCCTAAAAACCCTCTTTGTACTTCACCAAATTCTTTTAAATCTTTTATGGTTTTTGCTACAATGTTGCTTGGTATAGCAAACCCATACCCGACATAACTTCCTGTTTTGGATGCTATGGCTGTGTTTACACCAATTAAATTACCGTTTAAATCTACTAATGCACCTCCACTATTTCCAGGATTAATTGCTGCATCTGTTTGGATAAAACTTTCTATTGGAAACTGATTATTTACTATGTTAATATTTCTTCCTTTTGCACTTACAATTCCAGCAGTCACAGTACTTGTTAAGTTAAAAGGATTTCCAACTGCTAGAACCCATTGACCAATTTGAACATCGTCTGAGTTTATGAACGCGATGGGTTCTAAATCTTTTGTTTCTATTTTTAACAAAGCTAAATCGCTGCTAGGGTCAGCACCAATTAATTCAGCAACAAAGGTCTTTTTAGTTTCACTAAGTACAACCTCAATTTTATCTGCATTTTTTATAACGTGTTGATTAGTAATTATATATCCGTCAGAGCTAACTATAACACCAGATCCAGTACTAGCTACTTTTCCTATTCTACCAAATGGGTCAAAATCAAATCCCCAAAATGAATTACGTACATATTGAGATTCTGTCTTAATAAAAACAACGCTAGGAGTGCTTTTTTTTGAAGCTGTAATAAACCCAGTTTCTAAGTTGGCTAAACTTTCGTTATTTACCCTTCTTATTGTTGTTTTATTTTTAGAATCAACAACTACAATTTCTCTATCATTAAAAAAACTATTAAAAGTAAATGCTCCTAAAAATGAAGCACAAATACATACTAATCCAATAGTTAAAAGTTGTTTCTTCTGCATATATTATGATTTACAATTCTCTTGCCAAATTTAGTTTACTTGAGCAGCAATGCTAAATATGACTTTAGGGTTACTAGGATCATTAGTGTACATTGTAATTGCTCTGCTTTGAGTACCATTCTTGTATAATGCATCAAATTGTGCATTTACAACAATAGTTTCCCCAGGATTAATGGATCGTTTTAAATTATTTAAAATAGCACACGTACAGTCTGTGTCAACGCGTTTAATCAGTAATGTTGTTTTTCCTTTGTTAGTTATTGAAAAAGGTTTACTTTTTTTCTCTCCACTTTTCATATTACCTAAGTTAATAGTGGTAGCCATATACGCTATTTTAGGTGCTTTTTTTAATTGCTTTCTTGAGTAAGAACTATAGTCATCTTCAAAATCAATAGCATATGTTATTTGCTTTTTAGGATAAAACTTATCATTTGTTCTAAGGTTTATTGTTCCTTGAACGCGGCCTACTGTGTCTAAACCTATAGGGTTTACATTAAAACGGAGTACATTTGATTCTTTTGGTTTTAGAACCATTGGTAAATTTACAATTTCTATAAAGGAAGGAAGATTATACGCCGATTTAATGTTAATCTCATTATATCCGTCGTTTGCCACTAATATAGAATCTAATTTAATGTTGACTTTTTTTGAATTTCCTAGGTTTAGATTAAGCTTCGACAAGACCAAATAACCAAATTCTCCTGGGTAATAGGAATTTGGGTCTCTATATTTCGAAGATCTAATAGTAGCTTTAAAACTTAAACTTTTTTGAAATCCATTTGCATAATTACCTTGCACATAAATCCATTTGTTTACATCACCTAACATTCCTTGAGGATTAAACTCTGCTGATATTGTTCCACTTTCTCCTGGAGCAATTGAATACTTTGAGGCTCTTGGGTTGGTGCAACCACAAGCCACTTCAATGTTTGTAATTCTAAATTCTTGGTCGCTATTATTTGTGAAGTTGTATTTGGCGATTTTGATTCCATCTTCTAAAATTATGGTGCCAAAATCTACTTCTGTTGTCTCAAAAACTATATCATCAAAATCCACTTGGGCTTTGGTAACATAGAATTGTACTGATAATAATAAAAGTAAAAGAGTTTTTAACTGCATGGGTACCTCAAATGAAACGTGAAATAATATTATAGAATTGCCTTTTAGATGAAATGTTTATAAAAAACGTTGCCTTCCTTTAAAATTGTTAATTTACATTCGCCAAGTGAGTAATGAATTCTTAGATGGAACTCAAAATAATTTCTCAGAACAAGAGCGAGATATTGAAAGAGTTTTAAGGCCAAAATCATTTGATGACTTTAGTGGCCAGGATCGCATACTTGATAATTTAAAAATATTTGTAGAAGCTGCTAACCAACGGGATGAGGCCTTAGATCATGTACTTTTACACGGTCCTCCTGGCTTAGGGAAAACAACGCTAGCACATATTATAGCAAATGAACTAAATAGTGGAATTAAAGTTAGCAGTGGACCTGTGCTTGAAAAACCTGGTGATCTTGCAGGCTTACTAACTAATTTAGATGAAGGAGATGTGTTATTTATAGATGAAATACATCGATTAAGTCCGGTAATTGAAGAGTATCTGTACTCTGCAATGGAAGATTATAAAATTGACATTGTGTTGGATACGGGACCCAATGCTAGAAGTGTACAAATAGGAATAAGTCCATTTACACTAATAGGTGCAACAACTCGTAGTGGTTTATTAACTGCACCATTGAGGGCAAGGTTTGGTATAACTTGCAGGTTGGAGTATTATGATACAGCTTTGCTTTCCACCATTGTGGGAAGATCTTCTCAAATATTAAAAGTACCCATTGATTATAAGGCAGCAACTGAAATAGCTGGAAGAAGCAGAGGTACCCCAAGAATAGCCAATGCTTTGCTGCGAAGAACTCGAGATTTTGCCCAAATAAAAGGTGATGGCAGTATTACCTTAGACATAGCTAAAATGGCGTTAGACGCACTAAATGTTGATGCTAGAGGACTAGATGAAATGGACAATAGAATACTTGCTGCTATAATTGATAAGTTTAAGGGTGGTCCCGTAGGTATTAATACAATTGCAACTGCAGTTAGTGAAGAAGCAGGAACTATAGAAGAAGTTTACGAACCATTTTTAATTAAAGAAGGGTTTTTACAAAGAACAGCAAGGGGGAGAGAAGCTACTGAATTGGCATATAAGCACCTTGATAGAGTATTTTCAAGAGGGAACAATCCGAGTTTGTTTTAATGCACAAACAAAAAAGTAAGAATGCCAAATTGGTTAAAGAAATTGCAGAAAATCTTGGTTTTGCATTCTGTGGTATTAGTGTGGCACAAAAATTAAATGAGGAGGAAGCTCATTTAGAAAGTTGGTTAAAAAATGGTTATCATGGATCTATGAAATGGATGGAGAACCATTTTGACAAAAGATTAGATCCAACAAAGCTGGTACCTGGAGCTAAAAGTGTGGTTTCTTTACTATATAATTATTATCCAAAAGAGAATTATGACCAAGAGGAAATAAAAATATCAAAGTATGCATATGGTGTTGATTATCATTTTATTATAAAAGATAAAATGAAAACTTTTATGCAGTTAATAAAAGAACAAATTGGTTCAGTTGAAGGTAGGGTTTTTGTGGATAGTGCACCTGTTTTAGATAGAGCTTGGGCTGCAAAAAGTGGCTTAGGGTGGATTGGTAAAAACTCACTATTAATAACGAAACAGAAGGGGAGTTTTTATTTTATTGCTGAATTAATTATTGATTTGGAACTGGAACCCGATTTAGAAACAACAGATCATTGTGGCACTTGTACCGCTTGTATAGACCATTGTCCTACAAATGCTATTGTGGATGACAGGGTTATTGATAGTACTAAATGTATATCTTATCTAACCATAGAGTTAAAGGAGCAAATTCCAGCAAATTTTAAAGATCAACTGCAAGGGTGGAGTTTTGGATGTGATATCTGCCAAGATGTTTGTCCTTGGAATAGATTTGCCACGCCAAATAATGAACCAAACTTTCAAATTAGCGAACAGTTGACGTACCTGCATAAGTCTGAATGGCAAGAACTTACAGAGGAAGTGTTTAAAGATGTTTTTAAGAAATCTGCAGTAAAAAGAGCGGGATTAATAAAGTTAAAGGAAAATATTGAATTTTGTAAAAAATGAGTGAACCTAAACAAGAAGAAGCACGACCTAATATAATTAGTCAAATAGGAAGCTTTTTAGCAGGTATTTTTGCGTTAGACAATATAAATTATAAGCAATCTATTGAAGACATTAAATCAGATGTGTCTTTTAAGGGATTTAATATTTGGATTTTAATCTGTTCAATATTGGTTGCATCACTTGGTCTAAACATGAATAGTACTGCTGTTGTAATTGGTGCTATGCTTATTTCCCCACTAATGGGCCCTATTGTTGGATTAGGATTAGGGATCGGGATATTTGATAAACGGTTGATTTATAAAGCATTAAAGAATATTGGTGTTGCAACTACAATAAGTATAATAACAGCATATTTATTTTTTAAATTAACTCCTACAGAAGAAGTACCAGAACTATTAGCAAGAACTAAACCTACTATACTGGACCTTTTTGTTGCATTTTTTGGAGGTGTTGCTGGAATTTTAGCAGCAGCCAAATGCACAAAGACAAATGTTGTACCAGGGGTTGCCATTGCAACTGCCCTTATGCCCCCACTTTGCACTGCAGGTTTTGGATTAGCAATTGGCAATATAGATTATTTTTTAGGTGCCTTTTATTTGTTTATTATGAATTCCATAATGATTAGTGTTGCAGCACTTATGGTGGTCTTATATTTAAGATATCCCAAGTTCGCTTTCTTAGATGATAGTAAAAAGCGGAATGTAAGGGCTGGTATATTTTTAGTAGTACTAGTAGTTAGTGTTCCTAGTATAATTTTCTATTCCAACCTCTTACAGGAAAATCTACAAGAAGAAAGAATTAATAATTACATTAAAAATGAGGTAGAGGGAACCCCTGGTGTTTATATTACAATATCTAAGGTTGTACCAAACGATACTGGAATTACATTGGTACTATCTGCAAGCGGTAAGTACTTAGAGAAAAACGAAATAGATTCTTTAGAGAAAAAAATGACTGATTATTCACTTGCTAATGCAACGATAAGGGTAATTCAAAGTCAACCAATTGGATTTAAAGAGCAGCGTTTGGCAACTCTAAAAAACGATATAATTAGTGAGTTATATGTTAACAGTGCAAAAAAATTAGAGAATAAGGATGATGAGATTGAAATGCTTAAAATTGAAGTGCAAAAACTTAGTGGTGCCAAATTAGTATCTCAACGTCTTACCAAATTGGCTAAGTCTCAATATAACATTGACCAAATGGCTGTAGATATTTTAGTATACACAAATGGAGTAACAAAGGACACTATTCCAACGGCTCTAGTAAAATGGAGTAAGGAGCTTAAAACCGATGAAAAGCTTGAACAAGCAGAAAAACTAAGAAGTTTAATCAAGATTGAGCTCATAACTGAAAAGGTAAAAGTTATAGAAATGGACTAGGAACGTTTTTTGTTCTAAATTTACAAAATGAGAATAATAATTGCATTTTTTTGTCTAACTGTTTTGAGCAATCTTAGTATTGCTCAATTAGACCTTAGTGACACTATAAATCCGTCTTACTTTAATCAAAAGTTATTGGAGCGAGCTTTATTTAATAAAGTTAATGAACACAGAAAAAGGAATGGGGTGCCAGTCTTGGAGTATAATTTTACTATTTACAAGGTAGCTTTTGACCATACAAATTATCTGAAATCCAGAAAAGAACTTACCCATAATCAAACTATACCAGGTAAGCAAAAAGTGCAAGATAGACTAATGAGATATACGAGAGTAAGAGATTTTGCTGTAGGAGAAAATATTGTTAGAACCTATGTCCTAAAACCGTCTCATAATTATAATAGAAGTGGTAAAACAACCTTAAACACGGCTTTCACGTATGAAGAAGCTGCTGAATTTATGTTTACAGCTTGGAAACAAAGCAAAGTTCACAATCAAAATATGCTTTCTAACAAATTTAAAATGGGTGCTATTTCAATCCATCTTAATAAATCAAACAAGGCTCTAACAGCTGTCCAGGTTTTCGCTAGATTGGGATCTTAGAAGGTGCTCCCTCAATAAGTTTAATGCTGTATTTGTTGTTCTCTCGATAACTTGCTTTCGGCTACCTCTAAACCTACACTCTTTAATAATAACTTCTCCTTGAGGTGTTGCTAGTGCTATATAAACTAATCCTATTGGTTTTGTTTCTGTAGCTCCAGAAGGCCCAGCAATTCCAGAGGTAGAAATACAGTAATCAACCTTCATCTGTTCCTGCCCATTTTTTGCCATTTGAAACACCACCTCTTCGCTAACAGCTCCTTTCTCCCATAGTAAGATCTTGTCAACGTGGGCATATTTAACCTTATGCTTGTAAGCATAAGTAATTAAGCTTCCGTGATAATAAGCTGAACTTCCAGGTTCAGCAGTAATGGTATGTGAAACAAATCCTCCCGTACAGCTTTCTACTGTACCTAAGGTATAACTCTGGTCAATAAGCATTTCACCTATAATGGAAGAAATATTTCTGTCTCCATTAAACCAAGATTTGCCAATTATGCTCTTTATTTTATCAAAATATCCGTCAATTTCAGCATTAATATCTTGAGATGTTAAGGTTGATGATTTACCTGTCAGCCTTAGTCTTACAATATTTAAGTGCGGCAAGTAAGCAAGCTTTAGGTAGGATGGAAGAGAGGCTTCAATTTTACTGATCATTTCAGATAAATGAGACTCCGGTATATCGATAATACTGATTGTTCTGTGGATAATAGTAGTATCCAACTTTGTTTCTATCAAAGGGAATATGCCAGATGACATAATCGCTTTCATTTCGTAAGGTACACCAGGCATACTAACAATTATTTTGTTGTCAATGTTAAAAAGCATACCGGGAGCGGTTCCTTTAATGTTATTAATTACCGTACAGTTGGCGGGTACCATTGCTTGTAATTTATTAACAACTAACACTTTACGTCCAACCTTTTTAAATATTTTTTCTACGTTCTTAGCAACGTTTTTATTCTCAACTAATGTTGTGTTAAAGTACTTAGCTAAAGTTGCTTTTGTTATATCATCTTTAGTTGGGCCCAATCCTCCTGTAATTAATATCAAGTCTGCTCTTTTTCTAGCAAGGTCTAATGCATTAATTATCGATTGCTCGTTATCGTTTATGGAGCTAATTTGTATAACATCTACACCTCTATTATTTAACTCTTTACCCAGCCAAGCAGAGTTGGTATCTATGGTTTGCCCAATTAAAATTTCATCTCCAATGGTTATTATTTCAGCAAGCATTTATCTATTAACAATTTTAAAATTATTTTCGCTGCAAATTTTATAAAAATGAAGGAACCAAAAGCAAATTTGGCAATAAATAAACTGCTTAAAGAAGTAAAAAATGGATTTAAAGCAGATAGTGTTGTATCACAATTAATGGAAATACGAGAGTTGGGAAGAGAAGAAAAAGATCCAACAATAGTTAAAATTTGTAGATTAGCAAGCGAGTATATTAAAGGAAATGAAGGTTTCGATATAGGCTATGTTGCAGAAGAAGAAATTGGCGATATGACTGATATAGAGTACCTTCTTGAGTTAATGCTAAAAATTGAAAAGCAAGCAAACAGAGAAGAAATTCAAGAGATAAGAGATAAGGTGAAAGCAGAGCTTTAAAGGTTTCTTGTAAGTAACATCAAATTGCCTCGTTAATTTGGTGTCTGATATTTTAAAGTATGAAAAAAATAATTTTTACTTTAGCGATTGTTTTCGCATCACTTTTCTCATTTTCCCAAATTAAAGGTTCTGCAGGAGTTGCTGTTGGCTCAGGTGCTTTTATGGCTGCATTTGAAGCCGAGAACAATTTAACCTATTTAAAAGGGGTAGATTCCACATTAATCCTGGTCTAAGACTTAATACTTTTTCAGGTTCGGATTTAGATTATTTAACTGCACCAGCTAGGTATACCTCTGAGCCTAAAAATATGGATACCTTAAGAGTGTCCATTGCTCAAAACGACTTTGCCAACCTTTATTTTAGACTAGGGTATGATTTAACAGATAAGCTCATGTTGAGTTTTGATATAGATCTAATTGGTTTAACATTTGGATCTGAACAAACTGAAACTAATTTCTTTGAGGGTGAAAACTCATTAAATGATGGTATTGCGGCCTTAAATAACCCTGTTTCTTCTCCTACAAGTTTAAATTACTTAGTTATTGGAGATTATGATAGCTTAAACTCAACTTTAACTATGTCTTATGCTTTGAGTAATAAAATAGGAATTGATGCAGGTTTTGGTTTAGTATTTACAGAATATACTACCGATGTTGCTATGGGTTATGATGGAAACGATAGATTTAGAAATAAGAATGGCAAGGGATATATTGGAATACAACTTACGTTAGCCCAATAAATTGCTAATCAATAAAACATTTAAGGTCTTCCGATAGGAAGGCCTTTTTTATTGATAATTTTTACTGACAAGATTACTAGTTTTATTAAACTTGCATTAAGTTTTAGAAATGACATCAGATCAATTTAACGAAATTAAAGGCCGCACAGCAAAACTGGCGGAATATCTTTGACTTAGAGAAAAATTTAGCTCTAATAGCAGACGAAGAACTACAAACCCACGACCCTTCGTTTTGGGATAATCCCCAAAAAGCAGAAATTCATCTTAAGGGTATAAAGAAAAAGAAAATTTGGACAGATGCATGGGCCAAAGTAAATTCTTTGGTAGAAGACATTGAAATTCTTCAGGAGTTTAAGGAAATGGGAGAGGACGTAGCAGAAGAAATTGCTGCTAAATACCCCATTGCTTTAGAAAAACTGGAAGATTTGGAATTTAAGAATATGCTCAGTGGTGAAGAAGATCAGTTGGATGCTATTTTAGAAATTAATGCAGGTGCTGGAGGAACAGAAAGTAATGATTGGGCAAGTATGCTCAGTCGAATGTACTTAATGTGGGCAGAAAAGAATGGTTTAAAAGCACAAGTAGTTGATCAAGTAGATGGTGATGTTGCTGGCATTAAATCTATAAGTATAGAAATTACAGGAGATTTTGCATTTGGATATTTAAAAGGTGAAAACGGTGTTCACCGCTTGGTACGAATATCTCCGTTTGACAGCAGTGCAAGGAGGCACACCTCTTTTGCTTCAGCATACGTTTACCCTGTTGTTGATGATACTATTGAGATAGATATTAATCCCAGTGATATTGAAATGCAAACATCTAGAAGTGGTGGTGCAGGAGGTCAAAATGTAAATAAAGTTGAAACCAAAGTACAGCTAACGCATAAACCTACTGGTATTGTGGCTGTTTGTCAACAATCTAGGTCTCAACTAGCAAATAAAGAAGAAGCTTTAAAAATGATTAAATCTCAGCTTTATGACATTGAATTGAGGAAAAGAAATAACGCAAGAGCTGATATTGAAAATGGAAAAATGAAGATAGAATGGGGGAGCCAAATTAGAAATTATGTTATGCACCCATATAAATTAGTGAAAGATGTTAGAACCGGTGAAGAAACTAGTAATGTTCAAGGAGTAATGGATGGTAATCTAGAAGCTTTTCAAAAAGCCTATCTGTTGGGTTTGAAAGACTAATGTTAGCAATTGCTTAGTTTTTTCAATCTTTTAGATGTATGTCCGGCTCTATTTTTTAATCCTGAAGATCCGTGAGGAATGGTAGCTTCTATTGCTACTATTAATTCTGGGATTAATTCTGGATATTTTGTAGCAATTCTTTCACAAACAGTCATACTAAAGGCTCTTATAGCTATTGCCTCATCATGGGTAAGTATAAACTTGTGGCATATGTCGTATAATTCGCCCTCTATTTCTTCTGGTATTTCAATAAATTGATATGCCCTAATTATGTTTCTTCTTACTGCATTATGCCTGTTTTTGAGAGCCAGTTGCTCTACGAGTTCTTTGTGATATGGTTTTAATAATTCAGGATTCGTTTCTCCTAAATGTCCTATAGCCCAACTGGCGACCTGAGTAATTCTATTGTTCTCACCTAAAAAGTAATGCATTAATTCTTTAAAATTTAAAGGATCTGAACCTACAAATTCTAATATTTCTTGAAGGGTCTTTTTACTATTAGGTTGCTTTAGAATTTCGAATAACATAATATTGGTTCAGGAATATAAGCATTATGAAGTTCAAATTTAACGTTTAATAACGCGTAAAGTGCTATATTGAAGTTTGCATTAATGCTTCAGTTTTATGCCTTTCTATTGCTAAGTTTATAAGTTCCGTAATTAGATCAGGATAGGAAATGCCATTTGCTTTCCACAGTTTTGGGTACATACTTATATCTGTAAATCCAGGAATTGTATTTACTTCATTTACCAATACTTCACCATCACTTTGCAGAAAAACATCAACTCTTGCCATACCTTCACAATTTAGGCACTTGTATGTTTTAATTGCTATTTCTTTAATGGCTTCAATCTCTTGTGCTGTAACATCTGCGGGAATAACGGTTACAGATCCATTTGCATCAGTATACTTAGCATCATAAGAGTAAAATTCGTGGTTTTCACCTATGGTTAGCACCTCACCAGGCAATGAAGCTTTTATATCTTCATTTCCTATAATGGCACACTCTATTTCTCTTCCTTCTATGCTTTCTTCAATTAAAACCTTTCTGTCGAATCTAAAAGCTAAATCAATCGCCTGATTAAACTCGTTTTCGTTATGAACTTTGGAAATACCAACTGATGATCCAAGGTTTGGAGGTTTAATATACATCGGTAATCCCAAATCATACTTTAGTTGGTTGTAGTCAATAATAGATTTTTCATTTGCTAAATAAGATTTAAACTTAGAGTTTGGAATCTTAGCTTCATTTAATAGTCTTTTAGTTAGTTCTTTATCCAGACAAACTGATGAGCCTAAAACTCCGGTGCCAACAAAGGGTATATTCAATGTTTTAATCAATCCTTGAATGGTTCCATCTTCACCTCCAGTTCCATGTATTATTGGGAAAACAGCATCTATGTTAAACGACTGACTAATGTTGTTTAGATAAACTATTTGGTTTTTATTTTTACCTGGTATCACGGCAAGTTGGTTTTTTTCTTTAAAGATCACAATATCTTGTTTTAGGAATTCATCTTCATCTTTTAAAATCCACTTACCATCTTTATCTACGCCTATTAAAATAGGGGTAAATCGTTGTCTGTCAATTGCTGTATAAATATTTCTTGCTGATCGAACAGAAACCTCGTGCTCTGTGGATTTTCCTCCATAGACAATAGCAATATTCTTTAATTTTTCCGCCATTTGTTAATAATGTAATTTCCAAACAAAGGTATTTAATCATAAATTAGTATTTGCAACTAATCAAGAAGTACTGGTCAATTATGTCAACAACCTTTAAGTTAACTAATATCTAAACTATCTTTTTAGAACCATTTTAAAAGAATAAAAGACTGAAAATTAAAGAGGCTTTATTTATCTTTTTTTTCTAACTTTACTCCGTAACTTATCATTTATGGGAAATCAATCGATTGAAAAGTTCTCTGACCCAGAATCTAAAAAGCGGTTTACACGAATGTTGTTGAATGATATTAATGCACTTGAGCGTATGCTTAATGAGGGACTAATAGAATCAAATATTACAAGAATAGGTGCTGAACAAGAACTTTGCTTAGTAGATAACCAGTTTTCGCCTAGTACCAATAATTTAGAAATTTTAGCAGCGATTGATGACCCACATTTTGTACCAGAAATAGCTAAATTCAATATTGAAGCCAATTTAGATCCTCAAGAATTTGATGAAGAGTGCTTTATAAGAATGGAGCATCAGCTCAGAGAGCTCATGGCTAAAGCACACATGGTTGCAACCGAAAGGGATACTAAAATCTTAATGACTGGTATTCTGCCTACTTTAAGAAAGCAACATTTAGACTTTGATTACATTACCCCTAATCCAAGATACAAAGCTCTTGACTACGTAATTAAAGCTCAACGTGGAAGTGATTTTGAATTAAATATAATGGGGGTAGATGAGCTAATTACAAATCATACTAATATTCTCTTTGAAGCTTGTAATACAAGCTTTCAGATACACATGCAGATCAGCCCAGAAGAGTTTACTGAAAAGTATAATTGGTCTCAAATGATTGCTGGACCTATGTTAGCTGCGGCAGCTAACTCTCCATTGTTACTTGGAAAAAGATTGTGGAAAGAAACTAGGATTGCATTGTTTCAACAAAGTGTTGATACGAGAACATCAACTAATTTAAGGCGAGAACAAGAACCTAGAGTAACGTTTGGAAAGCAATGGCTTAAAGGAACAGTTGTTGATTTATATAGAGACAATGTAAGTAAGTTCAATCTGTTATTTGCTACCGACGAAAATGAAGATGCAATGAAAGTTTTAGATGAGGGAGGAATACCTGAATTAGAAGCTTTAAAGTTGCATAATGGCACTGTATATAAATGGAATAGAGCCTGTTATGGTGTTGGTGGTGGAAAACCACATTTGCGAATTGAAAATAGATATATAGCAGCCGGTCCTACTGTTAAAGATGAAATAGCAAATGCTGCTTTTTGGCTTGGTTGCATGTATGGTATGCCAGAAAAATATAAAGACTTACCTGATCTAGTAAAATTTGAAGATTGTAGATACAATTTCTACAATGCTTGTAGAAATGGGTTAGACTGTCAGTTTAAATGGTTTGATAGAACAGTAAGTGCAGATAGGTTAATTAGAAAAGTACTCTTGCCTATTGCTAGGGAAGGATTAGATAAAGCGGGAGTTGCTAAATCTTCAATAAAAGAGCTTTTAGGTGTAATAGAAAGGAGAGTTGCTAAAAATAGAAATGGGGCAAAATGGATTTTAAACAATTTCAGTACAATGCTAAAAGGATCTACTGCAAATGAAGCAAGTAGAAACATTACTGAAGCGATGTATTACAATCAAATGAAATCTAAGCCTGTACATCAGTGGAAAGACGTAGATATGTCAGAAGAATATGCACAACATAGATTTCATAGAGCTAGAGATATAATGGAAACAGAGGTATATATTGCTAAAGAAGATGATATTGTTGAATTGGCAATTAATATGATGGATTGGAAAAACATTAGGAGTATACCTGTGGAAAATAGTAAAAACGAACTAGTAGGATTAATTACAGCTAGAGAAATATTAAAATACCATACTGTTACAAATCACAGTCAGCCAGAAACTGTTGGAGAAATAATGGAAAAGGAATTTATAACTGTGCCTCCTGAAGCAACCACGGCTGAAGTGGTTGCCTTACTTGGTAAAACGAGAGCAAGTTGTGCTTTAGTTGTCGATGGCAAATACTTAGTAGGTTTAGTGAGTGAAAGTGATATTGTGCAAGTAGCACGAATGACAAAAATTTTTAAGAAATAGTGAAGAGAATAATAGGGGAGGTAACAGGTTCAGAAAAAGGACCTTTAGTGATTTTAATTGGTGGCTTGCACGGTAATGAGGCAACTGGCTTAATTGCTTTGGAAAACATATTTAAATCGATTAATGCTAAAAGTGACAGATTAAAAGGAAGAGCAATTGCACTTAGAGGTAATCTTGAAGCAATACGTCAAAATATCAGGTACGTTTCAATGGACCTAAACAGGATTTGGGATATAAAACACTTTAAAAGAGCAAACGACTATCAAGCGGCAGAATTGTTTGAACTTCAAGCACTTAGGGCTGTAATTGAAAAAGAGTTGAAAGGTGATTATACCAAAGCTTACTTAATTGACTTACATACTACATCAGCACCTACAATACCTTTTTGTGTGACCATAAATAGTGAAGATAACAAGGATTTTGTGGAAAAAATGGATGTACCTTACATTACTGGTTTAATTGGTCATTTGGATGGTACAATGCTAGCTTGGATGTGTGAAAAAGGTCATTGTGGAATGGCATTTGAAGCCGGACAGCACCACAGTAAAACAAGTATTTACAAACACGAAGCATTTGTTAGATTAGCAATGTATCATATTGGAATGATACCCGATATGGATGCAAATAAAATTACAGATTTAAAGGAAATGTTAGAGGACGAGCTAAAACCCAAACATAGCCATTTTGCACTTATTGAAAGATATAGAATTGATGAAGAAGAGGAATTTAAAATGGAAGTAGGATATGCCAACTTTGAAAAAATAATTAAAGGAGAGGTGTTGGCTACCAATAAGTCTGGAGATATAGTATCAACTGTAAACGGTAATATATTTATGCCACTTTATCAAAGTCAAGGGAATGATGGTTTCTTTATCATTAAGCCTTACGAAAAATTAATGGAAGAAAAACAAAGAGTTGGTGCAGCTACTATGTAAGTACGTAAACTAAATTTCCTTCTTTGGTTAGTTCTATTATCTTTTTATTGTTTTTAGGAGTTGTAACAAAACACCCTCTACTCCAGGCGGTATATCCACAATGAAATACTATATTTCGTTTTAAGGCGTTAGAATTCAATTGTTTATCTAAGCCTTCAATTCGCATTCCTATTTGATATTTTCCCTTACCAAAGCTACTTTTATAACTGTTAAGTGTCTTGAAAACACCAGCACAAGACTTTTCTGAACCCTCCATATTAGAAAACTCCGTAGCCCACAAACCTCCAGAGTTCTTAGCGTGACTTACGTGGCAATTTATTACAACCTCCTTAGTTGCTTTCTCAATAACCCATAATCTGCGTTTTAAAAATGATTTGTTGTAGTCAATTATAATGATGTATTTTAGTTTTAGAGCTCCATCACTATAAGCATCCAGATGTTTATAAATCCGAGTCAACTTGGAATCTGTAATTTTAACTGGAATAAAACTGTATGAAGCAATTGTTAAAATTACATAAAATGCGTTTTTTACAGCTTTCATTAACTAGGCACTGTTTTGTTGTCTTTTGTTTACCTTATCAATAATGTTAGCTACCGATCTAAATTCTGCCCGAATTATGGGCCATTTACTCGGATAACGTTTAAATAATTCAACAATTTTAAGTGAATGTTTATTTAATGCATCTGTAATAGAGGCATTGGTTACACTTGGGGTGCAATGGCTTCCAATATTTTTGTGGTCTTTAGTGCTTTCTTAGTGACATTTATAAAATACTTTGGAAAGAAGTAAGAAGTTGCTTTAAAGTTTGGTAAATCAGTTCTAAGAATGTTTAACTCACAAGGTAAGCTTTCTATTTTCCATTCTGTCTTGGGTGCTTCATTTTGATACTCTGCTGCTGTAACAATAAAAAAATAGGGGTTATTGGATTAATCCTCAAATTTTGACCAATCTTTTAGGCTTATGTGCTTGTATTTCATTAATGCAGCATAAGTACCAAATATTGGGCGTTCTAGCTAGTCCAATAAAACCGATTTTTCCACATTTGTTTACCCTATATTTACCCTCGTAATGAAAAACCCCGTAAAATGTTGATTTACAGGGTTTTTAAGTGGTTGATTAGTGACCTCGTCAGGATTCAAACCTGAGACCTCTTGAGCCGTAATCAAGTGCTCTATTCAGCTGAGCTACGAGGCCAAACCTTTTAAGGTGCTGCAAATATAATTGGTCTAAATGATTTCAAATCATAAAAATTTATATTCGCATCAATATTTTGAAATTACTCAAATTTGCCTCAATAGATGTTGGTTCAAATGCAGTTAGATTGTTGTTTACCAATGTATTTGACACACCTGATGGGCCAGTTTTTAGAAAACTTTCGTTAGTTCGTGTGCCCATAAGATTGGGAGAAGATGCATTTGTAAAAGGTGAAATATCTTTTGGTAAAGCCAATCAGATAGTTAATACAATGCGATCTTTTAAGCACCTTATGAATGTTCACAATGTACTAGCTTATAAAGCATACGCTACCAGTGCAATGAGAGAGGCGAGTAATGCAGAAGAAATTCTAAAAGAAATAAAAGAATATGCTGGAATCGATTTAGAAGTTGTTTCTGGTGATAAAGAGGCAGAAACTATTTCTACAGAAAAAATACCAGAACACTTGCCGCAAATGGAGAATGCGGTCTTTATAGATGTTGGTGGAGGGAGTACAGAAATGACTTATTTAAAGAATGGACATAAAGAGAGTTCTATTTCTTTAAAAATTGGGACCATAAGGCTTTTACATAATACCGTTTCAGATCAATTATGGGCCGATTTTAAGCTTTGGTTTGATGCAAATAATTTAAGTAATTCTTCTACACCGATAATTGGTACAGGTGGTAATATAAACAAATTACTAAAAGTGCTAAGAAAAGGGCAGAACGATTATTTTATCAATATTGAAGAACTCCAGAAGTTTAAAGAAGAACTAGAAACGGTGGATTATGATGAACGTATTGTTAAGTTTATATTAAATCCCGACAGGGCAGATGTAATAATTCCTGCAACCCAGATTTTTTTAACGGCAAGTCAGATTTTGGGTTCTAAAAATATATATATCCCAAAGGTTGGATTGTCTGATGGTATAGCACGGCAGCTCTACAAACGATATAAAGCTACCTTATAATTTATTCTTCTTCTGGTTCAATAACCTCTTCAGGGTTTTCAAGATTCTCAACTTCTTTGAGTTTCATTTTGCAGATGTCAAGTATGCCATCATCCTTTTCGTAATTATCAATAATACTTTGTAAAGTGGCTTTTGCTTGGAAATAGTCTTTTTCTTTCACGTAAATATCACTAAGAAGGATAAATCCTTTCACAACCCAAATTTCATATGCAGAGAAGTCTTCGTTTATAGTATAAATATCTTCTCTTGAGTTCTTTAACTCATCTTGCTCATAAAAAATAACTGCTCGTTGATAGAGTGCTTCAGCAGTAAGTGCATTTCTGCTTTTCTCAATAACATAGTCAAAGTGAGATTTAGCAGTTCTTAAATTATTATCTTTCAACTGAATTCTCCCCAAAATCATATTTGCTTCAACAAGATCTTCTGTTGGTACATTTTCCACTGGTAATAATTCAATTGCTTTTTTCTTGGCTAATGAATAATTCTTCAAGTAATAGTTGCATCTAATTTGCCCCATCAAAGCATTAATAAATGTATTACTAGTGCTTGCTAATGGCTCTAATTCTGTAAAATAATCCAAACTAGCTTTATAATCTTTACGCTTATAATAGCTTGTAGATAAGCGAATTAGAGATTTTTCCGTAAACTCATTCCTGTTTTGGGTTACAACATATTTATAGTGTTTTAAAGCTTCATTTTCTTTATTGTTAAAGTAATCACATTCAGCTTTGTAATAGTTGGCTTGGATTATAAAGTATCCGTCATCGCTAAATTGAGATATGTACTTTCTAAAGCCTCTTGTTGCTCCTGGGCAATCTCCATCTACATATTTGCTTATAGCTGTGCTGTACATTACGCTATCTTGGTATGAAAGGCTAACATTGGCACCGGGAACATCTTTAGCATACTCAAAATACTTCTCTGGGTTTCCTTGATCGGTGTATATTATTTCAATTAAGCTAAGTGCTTCTTTACTTGCATTAGTTTTTGGAAATCGTTCTACTACAGTCTTAAAATAACGCAATGCAGCATTATCTTTTCCTTGATTTCTGCTTATTAAGCCTAGTTTTAAATAACTATCTGGTAAAAATTGAGAATAATCGTGTTGCGAAATTAACAGGTTAAATATGCTTTGAGCCATGCTGTAATTTTCAAGCACCATATACTCACGAGCTATTTGATAGAGAGCATCATCAATATAAACACTTCTTGGGAAGTCTTTTTGAATAAGTTTTAAATTTCTAATCTTTTCTGAATGCCGTTCTTGCAACCCATAAAGCATTCCTTTTTGAAAAATAGAATAATCAGCATTTTTATACTTATTTCTAATTACTACATCATACTCTTTAATTGCATTGTTATACTGTCTGTTAATAAAATAACAATCGGCTAAACGCTGTGAATTGTCTAGATAGATGGCTTTGTTAGAGGTAGCGTAATTTGTTCGTTCTTTAAACTTAGCAAAATAGTTTTGTGCTTTGGTGTAGTCTTTCTTTTTGAAATAATTATACCCCATTCCATAATAACCATACTCCTTGTTTTTACTTGTATTAGAACCGGCATTACTAATAAAACGATTCATTAAGTTTAAACTTTCATTATAGTTGTTGTCCTTGTAAGCTATCTCTGCTCTCCAGAAATATGCCATTGCTTCGAGTGTTTTATCTTTAGGGTATCTCAAAGACTTTAAAAAGTACTTTTCAGATTCTTTGTATTCGCTGTTTAAATAAAGTTCTTCTGCTCTATGGAATGTTAACTCTTGATAAGCAGCTTTAGATGTGTTGTTCAGTTGTCTTATGCCTTCTAAAACTTCAATTGCAGCCTTGTAGTTCTTAGTGCTTAAGAATACTTCTGCCATTATAGATTTAGCCTCGTCATTATGCTCTGATCTAGGGTAAACATCTAAAAACTCTTTAATAGCATTAATTGCAATGGAGTTTTTTTGCAGTTCAGCCGCAAGTTTGGCATAATTAAACGCAGCTTCTTCACTTATATCTTTATTGAAATCCTTTCTTTTAGCTTCAGCAAAGGCATTTAAGGCTCTGTCTTTTTTGCCATTTTTTACATCTGATACACCTAGATGATAATTCGCGGCTTGGCCTATTTCATTATCGTTATTGGAAATTAGGACGAAAAATTTCGTTGCCCTCTCCATTCTGCCTGCTTCGAAGTTGGCATTCGCAAACTGATATATTTCGTCTGGACTAAAAGCGTCCACATCTCCGCCATAATTGTCAAAATGTCTTAAAGCAAGACTTTTATTACCAAGTTGATACTGGATTTTTCCTGTAAGCAATTCAATTTCGTTTTTCCTTTTTGCGATTTTTATTCCTTTTATGGCATCAAAGGCTTCTTCGTACTTTTCTTGCTCATAATAAATTTGAGCAGTGTAAAGTTGCATTGTTTTAGGACCTTTATTACCAATCTTATTAAAAGTACTCAGTGCACATTGGTAGTCTTTTAAAATGTAGCATTGATAACCATAGTAATAATTAGCTTCAATGGAATACTCTCCATCTCCGTTCATTATTTTTTTAAACTCAATTTTAGCTCTAGCGTATTCTTTGTTTTTAAAATAGCTATAACCTTTCTTAAAGCTAAGTTCCTCTCTTTGTGCTTTAGTTACATCCTTGTCGTTTACAGCTTCAAGATATTTTAAAGCAGTTCTGTACTTTCTTTTGTTAAAGTAGTAGATTCCTAATTCATAGCCAATTTCTGTATTCAGTTTGTGCTCTGGATTTTTTCTCACAAACCGAGATAGGTTTCTAGAAGATCCATTTTTATCCAGTTTTAACCTAGATAATCCAATATAGGCATTCGCTTCATACTCGAAATTTGGTCCTGGTGTAGTGCCTAAGAAAGATTGAAATTCTTTAATTGCTGGCACATATTGTTTTTTAAGGTAAAGCATTTTACCGTGCTCAAATAAGCTTGAAGCATCTGTGTATTCTTTAGTTTTTTGAGCTAAAGAAACATTTGTTAGCCCTAAAATTGAAACAAGTATAAAGAAGTGCTTTAATGTAACTCTCATTGTAAAATTTATCCACTTCAAAATAACTGCTAAATAGAGAGTATTAGTATTCATTTTGCCCACAATTAATTAAGGATAATAGAATTTATGCACCTAAAAAAAGAATTTACAAATTGTTATACAATTACTTTATATGTTTTTATATTCGCAGACCGTTATCAAAAAAAGGGAGTAAAAATCACTCAAATCACTTCCTTTTAACAAGTAAGTTCAATAACATGGTGGTTGTAGCTCAGTTGGTTAGAGCACTGGTTTGTGGTTCCAGGGGTCGTGGGTTCGAATCCCATCTTCCACCCAAATTTTTTATTATGCAAAAATCAATTTTCTTCTTAACCCTTTTCGTTTTCCTCTTATCTTGTAGCGATTCAAATAAACCTGATTCTAATACTGAAAATACAGAAGAAAATGTTGGCGGAGTTTCTTTTTTAAATATTGAAGATGGAGACACCTTGTCTTCTCCTTTTGATCTAGAAATGGGAGTAGAAGGTATGGAAGTAGAACCGAAAGGAGAAATTAACCAAGGTTTTGGACACCATCACCTTCTAATAAATGATGACTTTACCAAAGAGGGAATTACCATTATTGCAGATTCTACACATATTCATTATGGTGGCGGTCAAACCACAGATTCGCTAGCTTTAGATCCTGGAGAGTATAAACTTACACTTCAGTTTGGAGATGGTTTTCATACATCTTACGGAGAAGCTTGGAGTAAAAGTGTAAACGTTACTGTGCAGTAATGGCGAATTTAGTATAAGTTTTGTCTGCTATTGTAGAGCAGATCAAGTGTGCTCAGTTATTTTTAACTACTCAGAATAAAACTTAAATGAATCTTAAGATATATACTACCCTTTTATTTGCAATTATTTGCACAACAGAGGGTTATGCTCAAGATCCAGATCGAAAACATAGCATTGGCATCTTTCAATCTTTTACAGATTATAATGTTGAACTTTTAGATGACAAGGTGTTTGCCTTTGATAGTTCACTTTCGCAGACTACCAGAATAGGGTATCAGTGCAGTTGGTCTCCAACTTGGTCTTTTACTGCAGGTTTATCCAATGGCTATGTTCATAATCAAACTTTAAAAGAAAACTTTACTAAAAAGGCATTCTCACTCGGCTTTGATATGGGTGTAATGTTTAATCTTAATAATGGAAGAATTATAAAACAAGATGCCTTAATTGGACCATATCTTTTATTTGGCTCACGATTTGACAATGTAAATTCCTTAAAAAAATTTAACGAGTCACCTTGGTTAGTTCATAATCAATATGGTGTTGGTTCCCATATAAATGTTTCTAAACGCACAGCACTGCAAATACAAGTAGCATTAGATCAAAAACTTGTAGCAGATTTCAATACTCATTTACAATATAGAATAGGAGTGGTGCAAAGCATCGGTAGGTTTAATGAAACAAAATCATTACCAAGCCCTAATTTAGATACTGATAAAGATGGTGTTGTTGATTTAAGAGACAACTGTCTTAATGTGTTTGGTTTAGAAAGGTTGAAGGGATGCCCGGATACTTTAGCAGATGAATCATTGGCCAACAATAATTCTGATAGTTTAAAAGATGTAATCGCAAGGCAAATTCAAGAAATTTCAAATCTTAAAGGTGAATTAGAAGCTATTACGAGTTCTGGAAGCGGTGAAATTTCATCCATTAGAGAACAAGAGCTTTTAAGAAGATTATATTACCTAAGAAAGGATAAAGATGAAAAGATTGAGCTACTAGAAGCTCAATTAAAAGTAAATGGGGTTGAACCATTAAAACCTGCAGTTGTTGCTAAAAAATCGCAACCAAAATCAACAGTGGTTATAAAGCAAATTCCTAAAGTTAAGCCAATAAAGCCCGCCAAGATTCCGTCTAACGCATTGCCAAATCAACCTGCAATAAGTACATCCTCTTTACCTGCTGATAAATACTATTATATAATAACATTGAGTAGCCCTAATAGACAAACAGCACAAAAATGGTTATATATTATATCTAAAGATTTTCCACTTGCTAAAATTTTGCCTCAACCAAACGGGTATTACAGAGTAGGGGTATATGCTGGAAGAGATAAGGCTAAAGCAAAAGCTAAACTTCTTAAAGTCCGAGAAAAAAATATGAACAAAGCTTGGCTCTCAGTGGAATAAGGTATCTTTGCACTTTGTGCGAATAGTTGAAAACATACCCCTATTTTATGTATTTATATGTCTCTTGTTCAACACAAACTTGTTGGCTCAAAACATAGAAAAATTTTCTTTTTCCCCTTACGCAAAAACTCATAAATTTTATGATGTTGGAACGTATAAAATTGGCAACTCAAGTACAGCCAAAACTAAAGGGATAGGCGTAAATGTTAATTTTGACTTAGCCAAGAGGTTAAAGCTAATAGGCGGTTATAGCTTCTCTATGGTTGACAGCTTAAAGTATGGTGATAATGTAACATCAAACGCAGAATTACATCAGGTTGAATTAAATGCAGCTGTAAATTTACCAAGTGTTAGTGTTGTAAATCCTTATATCTATTTTGGTTATCAATTTAATGCTCTACCTCAGCTAAGGTCTCTTGATTTAAAGTCAAACGGTTGGAATGCTAATTTTGGTGTTGGTACAGAATTCAAAATCAATCCATCTTTAGGAATACATTATTCCTTAACCTATGGGTTTAGTTTCTCAGACAACATTAGACATAATTTTGAACATCAGTTTGGGGTGGTTGTCCATCCATCGAAATTCTATAAAAGAACCATTCAGCCAACGTTAAATTATCAGAAAGAGAAAATAATAACTCAGACTATAGACTTAGGTAATTTAAATCTAGAAAATGACTCATTAAAAAAACTGCTTACCAAGTTAGATAATCTAGCTCTTTTAAAGGCAAGTAACAAAGTACTTGTCTCCAGGGTTGAAAAATTGCAAACATCATTAACATTAGAAAAGCAGTTAAAGTCAAACGCACTGGAGAAGTTAAAAACCTGCAATACCTCAATAGATTCTTTGAAAAAGGAGAATAAAGCATTAACACAATTAAAAGATTCAATTGAGAAGACAGAGTTTTTAAATAGCAATTATTTGGTAAACATAGAAGGGGTAAAGTTAACCAATCAAAACTTGATCAAAGGTTATTATTTAATTTTTGATGAACTTCTTGAGCTTTCTGAAGTTGATAGTGTTCTGAAAAATGAGTACTACATCAATTTTGAAAATAAGTTTATTAAAAAAATAGGAGATTTTTATCAAGTACTTGGTTTTTTAAGTGTTAGTGAAGAAACTGCAAAAATATTTAAGACAGATATGGGAGCAGATGCAATATTTTATCAAATCACCAATTTATAATCTAACAAATAGGTAAGGTAGTTTGTCGATAGTGATCATTGGGTTGCTTCTAAAACTGTTCCTTTGCGATATTATAATCTGAAATTATTTTAAATGAAAAAAACAATTTTACTATTAAACCTTTTTATGTATTCATTAGCATCATTTGCTCAAACATCCTTCGAACTTGTTGAAAAAGTTGAGGCTGAAGAGGGCAAGGTAATTATTCCTTATACGAAATATAAGATGCCAATTAATGATCTAACTTTAATCATTCATGAAGATCATTCTGACCCAATTGTAAATGTACAAGTTGCGTACCACGTTGGTAGTGCAAGAGAAAGTGTTAGAAACAGTGGGTTTGCTCACTTTTTTGAGCATATGATGTTTCAGGGGTCGAAGCATATAGAGGATGAGGAACATTTTAAAATTATTAGTGAAGCTGGAGGAACTAACAATGCGTATACTGCATTTGATAAAACGGTTTATTTTCAAACTGCTCCTAGTAACTTAGCTGAAACCATGCTTTGGTTAGAGGCAGATAGAATGGGGACTCATTTAGAAGGATTTACACAAGCTAAATTCGAAAATCAAAGAGACGCCGTTAAAAACGAGAAAAGACAACGATACGATAATCAGCCTTATGGTATGGTAAATGAAATACTGTTTAAAACTCTGTACGCTAATCATCCGTATGAGTGGACTCCAATAGGATACGTAGATGACTTAGATATTGCAACATTTGAAGATTTAAGAAACTTCTTTTTAAGATGGTATGGACCCAACAATGCTACAGTTGTCGTTTCTGGAGATATAAATCCTGAAGAGGTTAAAGTTTGGGTTAAAAAGTACTTCAGTGGAATTCAAAAATGTCCTACCGTACGAAAAATGTATCCTAAAAGACCTCAATTGTCTATGGATTATTATGTAACTACTTACGACAATATCTTTGCTCCCTTAACCTCGATGGTTTTTCCAACCGTACCGGAGTTTCACAGAGATGAGGCTGCATTGGATATTTTAGCTGAAATAATAGGTGGAGGTAATAATTCAATTTTATATAAAAATTTAGAAAAAAGTGAAGAAGCTTTACAAGCAGGGTCTTATCATCAAGCTTTAGAACTTAGTGGATTTTTAGGAATACAGGTAGTAACTAGACCAGAAATGGCAGGTGGATTAAGTGCAAAGGATTTGGAAGACAAACTGCGAGCTTCCTTAGCGGAATTTGAAACTAGAGGTGTAACTGATGAAGATTTAGAGATTATTAAAAATCAAATTTTGAAAGCTTCTTATGGTGCCCTAAATAGCGTAAATTCTAAAGCCGAAACTTTGAGTCATTATAATATGATGAAAGGTAATGGGTACAATCTTCAAAACGATATTGACAGATATACGGCTGTTACGAAGCAAGATGTAATCAATGCCTACAATAAGTATTTAAAAGGTAAAAAAGCTGTTATTCTTAGAGTAGAAAGAGATATGAGCACTAATAAGGATGATGATACTCCAAAAAGTATCAATCCACATGCTAATGTCCCAAAATCAATAGACAAGCAATATGTTGGATTAAAATATGTAGCACCTAAAGACGATTTTGATAGAAGTGTTAGACCAACTGTGGCTTCCGCCAAGCCATTTACCGTGCCTGATTTTTATACTGAGAATTTTGATAATGGATTAAAAATTATTGGAAATCAATCGAAAGAAAGTCCATTGGTTTATTTCTATATTGAAATGGAAGGTGGTCATTTACTAGAAGGGGGTAAAAAAGTAACTACGGGTACTGCTATGTTAACAGCATCTTTAATGGGAGAGGGTACATCTAAACTCACTACAGAAGAATTTTCTCGGGAATTAGAAAAGCTTGGAAGTTCTATTTCTTTCAATTCAGGAAATACATCAAGTTCTGTTTTTGTTAGTTCTTTAGCTCAAAATGTAGATGCCACTTTAGCCCTTCTAAAAGATGCATTATTAGAGCCAAGATTTGATCCTGCTGATTTTAAAAGAATCAAAAAACAGATTATCGAAGGATTAAAAAGCCAAAAAACAAATCCAAGCATTATGGCAAGAAAAGCGTGGGGCAAAATTATGTATGAAGGCACCATATTATCAGATTACTATTATGGAAATTATAAGTCTTTAAGTAAAATTGATCTAGACGATGTAAAATCTTTTTACAATACTTATTACTCTCCAAATATTTCCACATTAGTAGTGTCAGGAGACATATCTAAAGAAGATGCTATTTCTAAACTTGGCTTTTTAAAGGAGTGGAAGAATACAAATGTTACAGTGCCGACTATACCTGATTTAAAAATGCCTGAGAAAACAACGGTTTATTTAATCGATAAAGAAAGAGCAGCACAGTCTACTATCATGGCAGGGCACCCTTCTAGAAAATATGATTACAATGGAGACTATTACAAATCTACCGTTATGAACTTTGCTTTGGGCGGTGCATTTAACAGTAGAGTTAACCTAAACTTAAGAGAAGATAAAGGATATACCTACGGAGCTAGAACTAATTTTAGTGGAAGCAAAAACTACGGAGTCTATATGTTTTCTTCAGAAATTAAAAAAGAAGCTACTGATAGTGCCATAATAGAATTAATGAAAGAAATTAACGGATATGTTTCCGGAGGGATTACTGAAGAAGAATTGAGGTTTACTAAAAGTTCTATCACTCTTAGTGAAGCATTGGACTATGAAACACCGTTTCAAAAGCTTAATTTCTTAAGTAATATTGTTGAGAACGATTTGCCAAAGAACTTTACAATAGAGCAATCTAAAATTGTAAATAGTTTATCAATTGAAGAAGTAAATGCTCTTGCTAAGTCTTCTCTTAAACCAGACAATATGGTGATAATAGTTGTTGGACACGCATACAAAATTCGTGAGGGATTAAATAAACTTGGATACGGTAAAGTGGTTGAAATGTCTGTTGATTAAAGACCAAAAAGGTTTTATCAAAGAGGAGAATTGCTAGACGCAATTCTCCTCTTGTGTTTTAAAGTTTTGAATAATTATCTACTAAATCTTTGGCTAAAGCATTGGTAGAATACTTGGCTTCAATTAGGTTTCTAGCATTTTTAACCATTTTATTTATATCCACTTTTCCTTTAGAAAGAGCCTTAAAATGATTTAAAAATTCAACTGGAGTGTCTGCTATTAACAAATGTTTGTTTGCTACGTATTCTATACCTTGAGCACCAATAGTAGTGCTAATAACTAGCTTGCCAGCAGCCATTGCTTCCAAAATCTTTAATCTTATTCCACTTCCACTTTTTAAAGGAACTACACAAACATCCAATTCTTTAACAAAGGCATAGGCGTTAGCAACAGTGTTATATAAATGTAATCGAGGGTAATTTTTAATTTCAGCATGTCCTAGTCCTTTTCCAGCAAGATGAAAACTGTATTTTTCTGATTCTTCAATTAACAGTGGATGTATGTCTTTTAAAAACCAATTAACAGCTTCTAAATTTGCGTGCCATTCCATTGAACCTATATGATACCAATTTAGGTGTGATGTGCTTGGAGAAGATTGCCATACATCCAGATCAATTCCGGCAGGGATAATAATTCTAGGAGTTATGGTATTAAACTCTTCAAATTTTGCATCGTCATCTTTGGTAATAGAAACAATAAGGTCGACTTGTTTTAATAATTGTTGTTCGAAGTGCTTAAGCTGTTTTGCCAACTTTGCCAAGTATGCTTTTTTTATGAAATTATCTTCATTAAAACTTAATCGCTCCCATATTTCATATTCAACATTGTGCATCCTAATACTTGTTGGCCCTTTAAAGTTGGCTCTAATGGCTTTTAAGTAAGGCCCAACAAAACTTCCTTCTAATTGAATTACATCGAATTTTTCTTTTCTCAAAAGATCAATCAGCTTGGACTCAAATGCAGAGTTATAAAATCGTGATATATTATAAGACTCATTTTTAATTAATGCCGTTAAAGCATCAAATGCTTTTATATCCGTGTCAATAGGGTGGATGTAAGTTTTAGCGTATTTTGATAGCTCTTCATGAGCTTCTTTTAATGGCGTATTGTGCTTTAAACCATCTAAACAATATAAGGTAACTTGGTTTCCTAACTCGGAAAAAGCTCTTGAGAAATTATATATTCCAATATTCCCTCCTTCATCTAATGGCCATGGAACCCTGTTAGAAACTTGTAAGATTTTCATTTTAACTTGAACTTACGTAATAATCCTAAGTAAGTATCCATTTCAAATAATTTTGAATCCGTACTTGCTTTATAAGTTAAAAATATTGCCAAAGGAAAAAGAATGAATGTACTGAGCCACATACCTTCAAAACCTCCCAATTCTCCTTCTTTAACCAGTTTTTCTCCAAATACATTAATAACATAATAAACAATAAATAATAGCAAGCTAATAACTAATGGCATACCAAACCCTCCTTTTTTTATAATTGCACCTAAGGGTGCACCAATAAAAAATAGGAGAATGCAAGATACAGCTAAGGTGTATTTTCTGTGCCACTCCACAAGGTATTTGGCTTTTAATTCTTTTTGAGAATCGGAATCGTCTATATTATTAATACTAATTCTCTTAATGTTACTTGCATTTTGTTTCGCTCTATCTATTACTTCAGCCTTTGCTAAATACTTTTCTTTCTTATTGTTAAACTTTTGCTTCCTGCCGATTATTTTTGGGGAACTAACTAATTCATAGTTTGAGTCAGCTTTTACTGTTTTTTCTTCCTCTTTTATTCTTTTTGTTGAATTTGCAAGACGCATTAAATACTCCAACCTTGCATTTACAGCTGTATCTTTAAGATTAAGAGAATCTTTGGTTTCATAGAAATAAGGCTCTAAATAACGGAATAATCCCGATTTTTTATTTGCAATATATTTTTCTAAAGAGTCTATTCTTATAGCCAGTTCTTCTACATTTAACATTCTGTGGTCTTCAGAAAATCGTTCTTTGTCTGTCCGATTAAATTGAAGCTCGCTCAAGTCAATATTCATATTGTAAGACTTAAACTCCATAATATTATGAGGCATACGTTTAACATACTTTGGGTCGTTAACCATTTCTTGATATCGCTTACCATCTTCAAGATATAACGTCATAAATTGTTTATCCTCGCTAATGGTCATTTTGCCTTTTTTAGCGACAAGTATGTTGTTGTTCCCGCTATGTTTTCGGTCGTCTACATAAATTAAAATATCTTCTATGGTTTGGTTATCGTCGTGTTTTTTACCAACTCTAATAGCATAGCCATCGATGTCCTTAAAAAAAACATTGTCAACAATATTCATTGCTGGTTTTTTTTGAGTTACATCGTATAACAATGCTCCCCAACTAAGGTTAGCTTTAGGAATAAAATTATTAGCTGTATAAAATGCAGCAACCGACATAATTATGCTAATAATAAACATAGGTATCATAGCCCTAAGTAAGGATACGCCAGCAGCTTTAATTGCAACCAGCTCGTACCTCTCTGCAAGATTGCCAAATACCATTATTGAAGATAATAGAATGGCTAATGGAAGAGCAAGCGGAATTAAATGGATAGCGAAGTAAAAAATAAATTCAAAAATTACAGAAATTTCAAGTCCTTTGCCTACTAAATCCTCTAGATACTTCCAAATTGTCTGCATTAATAATAGAAATAATGCAATAAAAAAAGTTCCTATAAAAGGTCCTATAAAAGACTTTACAAATAACCAATGTAGTTTTTTACCCACTCTCAAGTTCGGGTTCAAAAATAGGATGTTGTTGCTCTAAAAATCCTATTTTCGAATTAATATATAAAAACATAGACCAATGAGACTCTATAAGGCAGCCATATTAATCTTCTTTATGTTTAGTGTTGTGCGTGTAAACGCACAATTAGATAAACAAAGTATTAAAGAACTTAGAAAGGCTGAAAAACTTTACAAAAAAAAGAAGTTCGAAAAATCAGCAGATTTAGTGAAAGCGGTTTTACGTAAATATCCGGTCAATGCTAAACTTTGGAAGTCTTATCAGGATATCTTATACGATAATTATAAGCATAATTATAAACCCGAGTTAAATTTTTCTGTTACTTCAGAAAGTGAGGATGATTCACTAAATAAAGCTCTTTCTGCGATATTAAAACAGACATTTGAGTTGCCTAAAACTAAGTACTTAAATGCAGTTAGAGATGCAGATTTATATCAACCTTATGATGCACAATCGAGTATATTTTTACGAAATTACTTTATAGACAAAGGGTATTATAGTGATTCGGCCATAAGCGAAAAATCCAAAGCGTATTTTAAGAAAGGTGAAGGTGAATTTGGAGCTAAAAATTATGAAAAGGCCATTACCTATTATCAAAAGGCATTAAAAGAAGATAGCACTAACTACAAAGCATTCTTGTACACCGGAGACTGCTATTACCTTATGGAGTATTATGGTAAAGCTGCAGAGTACTTTAGACAAGCTTCGCTGCTTCAACCAAACTTAATAGAGCCGGTAAAATACCTATGCGATGCATTATCTAATAAAGGAGAAAATGCAAAAGCAATTGAAGTTGCTAAGCAAGCATTGCTTATTTATCCAGACGCGACTATGTTTATTAAGTTGCATAACTTGCTAGAAAAGGAAGGTAGAAAAGAATTAGATTTAAATTGGGTACTTAGACTTTGTAATGTGAGCACTAAAGTAAAAGAATTCGGAAGAGAAAACTTTTTTGAGGAAAAACTGCATTTTGTTCATTATGAAAATGCATTAGAAGATGTAGGCGATAGTTATGATTTGAACGGCATTTTAAAACCAGATGCTGACAAAAAATTAGACAATTACCTTGAAGTATATTGCTGGAAAAGGATGCTAGAAAAAACTGAATACGTGGATCTTCCTGCATTAGATTATGCTCGTGAAATGAATGATAAAGGTCTGTTAGAGCCGTATTTATTCATTAATATGTTTAACGTAGATCTTTATCCTCAGTATAAAGACTATGTTTCAAAAAACAAAGACTTGCTTACTAAGTATATAAGTAACTATTTAATCACCGATAAAGAGCAGTAGCTTTTATAGATTAGGACTTATTTCAATGTAAAGTTCAGTTTTAGTTACTCTTATTAAAGTATTAGCTTCCATAGTTTAGTCAAGTCCGTAGGGCAGTAATAGAGCTACAACTGGGCTCTTAAAGATTCTATTTTACTTAGGGTATCGTTCTTTTTTTGTTCTTCTTTTTCAATGACTATAGGTTTAGCATTTGCCATAAACTTTTTATTACTAAGTTTCTTGTTAATGCCAAATAAAAACCCTTCTAACCTTTTAATTTCCTTTTCTATAGCCGCTGTATCTACTTTCTTAACAAAGTCTTTAAATCCAATTATAATATCATCAGTACCAATAAGGGCATTAAATCCATCTTCAATTTCACTGTTAACAAAGGCTTCGACATTACCCAGCTTTTCAATAATACCTTTGGCCGTTAAATAAGTTAATTCGCTTTTCTTAGGTAGACATAATGTTGCTGCGAGTTTAGGAGATATGCCGTTTTCGTTTCTTTTCGCTCTTATCTCTGAAATAAGTTTAAAAACATTTTCATCTATTGCGTTTTTAGCAGTGCTAGATGATGGCCAATCTTGTTGATTAATAAAGAGACCATTGCGGTCTTTTATTTGTTGCCATAATTCTTCTGTAATAAAAGGCATAAAAGGATGCAATAGTTTCAATATAGAATCGAAATGTTTTTTGGCAATTTTTAAATCTTGGCTTGGTATTGGGTCTCCATATGGAGGTTTTATCATTTCTAAATACCAACCACTAAAATCATCACGTGTAAGTTTGTATAACTCCATTAAAGCATCAGAAATTCTAAATTGTTCAAAATGCTTGTTAACAGAGGCTGTGGTTACTTCTATTTTCGATTTAATCCAAGAGTGGGCTTTATCTGCATATTCTTCGTAAAAACTGCTTCTGTTTTGTGTTGTTTCCCAACCCTGTATTAGTCTAAAAGAGTTCCATAATTTGTTGCAAAAGTTTCTACCTTGCTCACATAAAGAGTCGTCAAAGAGCAAGTCGTTACCTGCAGGAGCACTTAACATTAAGCCCATTCTAACCCCATCAGTACCAAATTTTTCCATCAACTCAATAGGGTCAGGACTGTTCCCAAGAGATTTAGACATTTTTCTTCTTTGCTGGTCTCTTACAATCCCAGTAAAATATACATTCTTAAATGGAATTTTACCTTCAAAGGCATGACCGGCCATAATCATTCTTGCTACCCAAAAGAATATAATATCCGGTGCTGTAACTAAATCAGAAGTAGGGTAGTAGTATTCTAGTTCTTTTTTGCCTTCATTTTTAAATCCATTAAATACACTTATAGGCCATAACCAACTACTAAACCAAGTATCCAAAACATCTTCTTCCTGTTTTAAATTATTGGTTGTTAGCGATTTGTCTTCAAATGTAGCTAATGCTTCTTCTGCATTACGAGCAATAGCTACCTCACCTGTTGGAGTATACCAAGCCGGTATTCTGTGTCCCCACCAAAGCTGTCTGCTGATGCACCAATCTTTTATGTTTTCTAACCAATGTCGGTAAGTATTTTTAAACTTAGCTGGATGAAATTGAATTTTATCATCCATAACATCTGTGAGAACCTCTGGATGATCAGCCATAAATTTCTTCATGTCCACAAACCATTGAGCAGATAAACGTGGTTCTATAACGGCTTTACTTCGCTCGCTTTTACCAATTTTGTTTACAATATCTTCTGTCTTAATTAGTAATCCAGTCTCTTCAAGTTCCTTAGCAGCTAGTTTCCTTGCCTTAAATCTATCTTCACCTACAAAAACCTTTGCAGCTTCACTTATCGTTCCATCCTCATTAAAAACATCAATTGTTTGCAGCTTATGTCGTTTGCCAATTTCGTAATCATTAATGTCGTGTGCTGGCGTTACCTTCAAAGCACCCGTACCAAATTCAATATCAATGTAATCATCAGCTATAATGGGTACTTCTCTATCAACTAAAGGAACAATGCACTTTTTACCTACTAAGTTTTTATATCTTTCATCATTTGGATTTACGCATACAGCGGTATCACCCATAATAGTTTCAGGTCTTGTTGTAGCAATGCTTATGTACTGATCAGAGTTGGCTAACTTGTATTTAACATAGTATAGCTTGGCATTTTGCTCTTCGTGATTTACCTCCTCGTCGCTTAGTGCTGTTTTGCCTACTGGATCCCAGTTTATCATTCTAGTTCCATGATAAATGTAACCTCTTTTGTGCAAGTCAATAAAAGAATCTAAAACAGCATCAGACAAATCTGGCTCCATTGTAAATCGTGTTCGTTCCCAATCGCAACTGCATCCTAACTTTTTAAGTTGTTCTAGAATAATACCGCCATATTTATCTTTCCATTCAAAAGCATGTTCTAAAAATCCATCTCTACCCACCTCTTGTTTGCTTATGCCTTGCTCCTTAAGTTGATTAACAACCTTTGTTTCTGTGGCAATAGATGCGTGGTCTGTGCCGGGAACCCAACAAGCATTAAACCCTTGCATACGTGCTCTACGCACCAAAATATCTTGTATGGTATTGTTCAACATATGACCCATATGTAATATGCCCGTAACATTTGGAGGAGGAATAACAATGGTGTAACTAGGTCTATTATCAGGCTTAGAACTAAACAAGTTGTTACTCATCCATTCATTATACCATTTCTGTTCTATTCCTTTTGGATTATATTTAGCTGAAATTTCCATTTACACTGTTTTATGATTACACTATATCTACAAATAAAAAAGCCCATCGTGGATTATCCAAGACGGGCCTTCTAGTATTAAATTAATTAAATTATCTTCTTTCTTTAATTCTAGCACTCTTACCCGAACGTTCCCTAAGGTAAAAAATTCTTGCTCTTCTTACCTTACCTCGTCGGTTTACCACAACTTTATCAATATTTGGAGAATGAACTGGAAAAATTCTTTCTACCCCAACACCGTTACTTACTTTTCTAACAGTAAAAGTTTCATCTAATCCAGTATTTCTTCTTTGAAGAACAGTACCTTGAAAAACCTGTATTCTTTCCTTACTGCCCTCTTTAATCTTGTAGTGTACAGATACATTGTCACCTGATGCAAATTCAGGATGGTCAGTTCTAAGTTGGCCTGCTTCTATATGTTTAACTAAGTCCATTTTTTTAAAAGTGGCTGCAAAAATAATGAAAACAATTACTTGTTGTTAACATTATTAAAAATAAAGTTAAGAATAATATTGAAAAAAAACATTGAATGATATGTTGTATTTAAAATAAATTTTACTTTTGCGGCTGTTTAAAAAAGAAATGTACGCAATTGTTGATATAGCAGGGAAACAATTTAAGGTTCAAAAGGATCAGAAATTGTACGTTCATAGAATTTCTGAGGAAGAAGGTAAATCTGTGAAATTTGATAATGTAATGCTTTTAGATAATGAAGGTAAAGTTAGTGTTGGAACTCCTAGCATTAAAGGTGCAAGCGTAAAAGCAAAAGTTCTTCAGCATCTAAAAGGCGATAAAGTTATTGTTTTTAAGAAAAAAAGAAGAAAAGGTTATAAAGTTAGAAACGGTCACAGACAGTACTTAACTCAAATTCAAATAGAAAGTATAAAAGGATAAGATAATGGCACACAAAAAAGGAGCTGGTAGTAGTAAAAACGGAAGAGAGTCTCATAGTAAAAGACTCGGTGTAAAAATATTTGGTGGTCAAGAGTGCATAGCTGGAAACATTATTGTTAGACAGAGAGGTACAGTACATCATCCAGGAGTAAATGTAGGTATTGGAAAAGATCATACTTTATTTGCTTTAACTGATGGGACTGTAGAATTTAAGAAGAAATCAAACAATCGTTCATTCGTGAACGTTGTTAATTAAAGACCTTGGGCATCTGTCCAAGATTTAGAGTTTTCATAGTCAATAGAAAAGGTCTCTTCGGAGACCTTTTCTTATTTATAAAATTTTACAGATTAGGATTATCTAATAAATTTAAATTAAATGCATACTTTATAAACTTTTATATAGTATTTTTGTTTTACATAATAACCGGGTATTCTTACCCGGAATTTAGAGTTTTCATAGTCAATAGAGAAGGCTTCCGTGAGGAGGCCTTCTCTTATTTATATCTTTTCTGTAGCAAATACTTTGCTTCCAACTCTTATCATATTACTACCGCATTCAATTGCTAAATTAAAATCCCCGCTCATTCCCATAGAAAGGGTTTCCCAATTGTGCTCTTCACAGTAGGTGTTAAAAATTGTGCTTAGGGATGTAAATTCTTTTTTTACAATATTTTGGTCTTTAGAGAATGTAGCCATTCCCATTAATCCAACGGCGTTAACATTTTTAAGCGATTTAAATTCTTCAGAGTATATTATTTCTCTCAACTCTTCAGCACTAAGGCCAAACTTTGTTTCTTCTTGTGCAATATGTAGTTGAAAAAGAAAAGATATTGTTCTACTCACCTTAGCCGCCTCTCTATTTATAGCCTTAAGCAATTTAAAACTATCTACAGATTGAATTAACTCCACAAACGGAGCGATGTATTTAACTTTATTGGATTGTAAATGACCAATTAGATGCCATTTAATGTCTTTGGGTAGCTTTTCATACTTGTCTTTTAATTCTTGAACCCGATTTTCACCAAATACTCGATGTCCGCATTTGTAAGCAGTTTGTAATTCTTCAAGGCTTCTGTACTTAGAAACAACAACTAAATCAACATTATTTATTTCTTGCTGTATTTGTTTAATATTTTCGCAAATTGTATGAGGCATATTATCAGAACAAAAATAGCCCTTGTTTATATTTTATTATTGTGTTTCGGTTGTAAAAGTGAACTTAACGAGAAACCAGAGATGGTATTAAGCAGGGATTTGATGGTTAAAATAATTGTTGATGTTCAACTTCTTGAAGCAGCACATAAGTCGATAAATTTAAATGCTAAACAACAAAAGCCAATTAGAGATACAACCTATGCCATTATTTATAATAAGCATAACACAACCGCAGCAGAGTTTGATAGTTGTTTAAGAACGTATACTCAATATCCTGAGCTTTTTAGCGAAATAATGGAAGAGGCAGAAAATAGATTGAATAATACAAAATAGGTGTTATATCCAAAAAACATAAAAGAAAAACTGGGTTTTGATCAAGTAATTGAACTTGCAACTCAATATTGTGAAACTGAAAAAGGTAAAAATCACTTTAGTAGGGTTAGGTTTAGTAATGACCCAAAGATAATAAGCCTTTGGCTTAGCCAAACAGATGAGCTCAAAAAAATAATAGAGAACGGACAACTTTCGGTAACCTTTGACCTAGATTTTGATTTATTCTTATCTAAATCAAAAGTGGTTGGATTTTTTTATGAGATTGAAACAATCGGCTATATCAAAGATTTACTTTTTGGATTAAGTAAGGTAGTAGATTTTAGTAATAGACATAAAGAGGAATACCCTAACCTATTTAATTTATTTAAGGACTTAGATGTAGATTATAGTTTAGTTGAAGAAATTGATCAAGTAATTGGACCAGACAATGAAGTGAAACCTTCAGCGAGTAAAGGTTTGCAAAAAATATATTCTAACATTTCAAAAGCCGAAAGGGCAATAATAAAAAGTTCGCAAAGCCTTTTTATTAATGCAAAAGATAAAGGTCTTTTAGCTGAAACGGAATTAGGTATTAAGAATGGACGGGTTGTACTTCCTGTACTTTCTGAGCACAAAAGAAAGGTAGGCGGTGTTTTAATAGATCAATCTGGGACAGGTAAAATATCATACATCGAACCTTTGGAGTTAGTAAACCTTAATAATGAATTATCGGAGTTACAGATCAAAAAACGTCATGAGATTATAAAGGTCTTAAGAGAGTTAACTGCAAAAATTATAGTTTATATAGACGATATAAAAAGAGGGGTTCAAAAATTAGCGGTGGTAGATTTTATTAGAGCCAAAGCTAGGTTGGCAAGTGAATGGGAAGCTGTAAAACCAAATTTAGCAAATGAAACTATTGCAGAAAATGCCGTACATCCAATTCTCAAGCAACGCTTAAAGTTAGAGCAAAAAGAAATAGTTCCGTTAAGTTATTCTCTCTCAGAAAATCAAAAAGTAATTGTGATTTCAGGGCCCAATGCAGGTGGTAAGTCAGTAGCTTTAAAAACGGTTGGTTTGCTTCAGCTTATGTTGCAGAACGGTTTTTTAGTACCTTGTTTAGAAACAAGCAAGTTTAAGATCTATGAACACATATTCGTAGATATAGGTGATAATCAAAGTATTGAGTCTGATTTAAGCACGTATAGCTCTCACCTTAAGGCAGCAAAACATATCATTAACTTTAGTAATGAAGATACACTTGTTTTAATGGATGAAATAGGCACAGGAACTGATCCAATGTTTGGTGGGCCAATTGCCGAAGCCGTACTTGAAGAAATTCATAGAAAAAATGCACAAGGCATTATTACCACGCATTTTAGTAATATTAAAACAAAAGCAGATAAACTAAAAGGAGTTGTAAATGCAGCTATGTTATTCGACATAGAAAATTTGGTTCCTTTATATAAATTTCAGTTAGGGCAACCTGGTAGTTCTTTTGTTTATGAAGTTGCCGCAAACATTGGGCTAAATAAAAAATTAATAAAACGTGCTAAACAGCTAACCAATACCAAACAATATGATTTAGATTCTTTATTGGCTGAAGTTCAGTCTCAAAAAGATCAGTTAAATAAACAAATAACAGAGATTAGAGTAAAAGAGGAGAGTGCGGAGTTTTACGAGAAAGAATACAAAGAACTTAAACGTTTGCTAGAGCAGGAAAAGGCAAGCATAATTAATAATGCTAAACGAGAAGCACAAGCACTAATTAAAAACGCAAATAAGGATATTGAAAAAACTATAAGAGTAATAAAAGAGAGTAAGGCAGATAAAAGAAAAACACAAGATATACGTAGTAACTTAGAGAGTAAACTTGTTAATAGCCAATCTTCTATTAAAAATATTAAGGAAGATAAACCTGCTTTAGTAGTAGGAGATAGAGTGCAGATAATTAGCACATCAACTATTGGTGAAATAGTAGAAATTAAAAAAAATAAAGCATCCTTACAGGTTGGGTCTCTTATTACTAAAACTAATATTAACAACTTAGAAAAAGTTGGTAAAAAGACAGAGAAAGCCGTAAAAAAGTACATAAGTGCAAAGAGTTACAGCAACAAACAATCAGGTTTTAGTACAGAGTTAGATATAAGGGGTATGAGAACTTACGAAGCTCTTGATGCCGTTGATCGATGGATAGACACAGCTATAATACTAGGTTTTAATAAATTAAAATTGCTTCACGGAAAAGGCAATGGAATTTTAAAACAAGAAGTTAGAAGACACTTAAAACCCCAATCAGCTGTAACTAATATGGAATATGAACAAGTTGATTTAGGTGGTGAAGGAATTACTATTATAGAGCTGAGGTAAATGCTGGCAACCTAATAGCTGCTTAAATTACTTTACTTTCTTATGTTACACTTTTTATAACATTATGAATTGAGCATTTATTTAAAATCCCGAATAATTTAATATGGATATAACAGATTTTTACAATAGCTTTTGTAACTTGCTTAACCAAAGAGAGTCAACGACGCTAGTAATTATAAGCTATGAAAATACTTTGTAAAATTGGAGATTTTAAAACATTTAGCAAAGTTGTAATAGAGTCTGAAACTGCAGCATTTAAAGATAAAGAAGTGCATCCGTTTTATGGAAAATTTGCCCTGGCAAAAGATGCCGAATGGAGCAGCAGACAGTTTGTTATTGAAATGATAGAGCACGATGAGGAGGGTATTGGAACTTTTGTGAATATAAATCATATTTCCCCAGCTCTTGTTGGCGAAAAAGTTGATTTTACTGCAAAGTTGATTGAAATACGAAATCACAAAATCAAATGTAAATTAATTGCTAAGGTTTATGATAGGGTAATAGCAGAGGGTGAAACAGATCAAAAAATATTGAAAAAAATCAAGCTTGATAGATTGGAGAGAAATTTAAAGGAAGCAAATGGTAAAGAAAAAGCAAAGAGAAAATAGTATTACGAGAAATAAAAAGGCCTATTATGAGTATAGTATAGATGAAACTTTTGAGGCTGGGTTAGTACTAACAGGGCCAGAAATTAAATCAATAAGAGCTAAAAAAGTTAGTATAGGAGAGGCTTATTGCTTTTTTGACGAAAGCGGTGTGTTTAAAATTAAAGGGATGCGAATTGCTGAGTTTAAAAATGCTGGTTATGCACCTCAAAATCCAGATAGAGAAAAGCTTTTATTGCTTAATAAAACTGAGTTGAAAAAGATTAGGAATAAGCTTAAAGATCAAGGTATTACAGTAATTCCACTTGAAGTATTTATATCAGAGAAAGGCTTTGCTAAAATAGAAGTTGGCATAGGTAGAGGTAAAAAACTCCACGATAAAAGAGATAACCTAAAGGATAAGGATATTAAGAGGGAGATTGAAAAGTATGTTTAACCCTTCAGTGTTTTAATAGTGATAAAGCTTTCTTTGTTTATCCTCTAAACATCCTATAAACAAACACATTGATTGATTTGAGTTTTAGTTAAACTAATTGCTATTTATTGTGCTCACGACTGGATTCGAACCAGCACGTCCAAAAGCGGACACCAGCCCCTCAAGCTGGCGTGTCTACCAATTTCACCACGTGAGCAATATTAGACGCTGCGAATTTAGAAGTAATTAGCGTTTTATGCAGTAAAAATTCACAAATTTATAATACTGTTTTTCTTCAACAATTAATAATTATATAGATATACTTGTTTTTGTAAACTGTTGCTATATCTTTAATAAAGAGCTATACGATAAAAATATTATCAAATCAAAGATAAATATAGTGTCATAAAGAAGCTCCTAGTTTAATTTTTAAAGAAAAAAACATGAACAAACCATTTTACACAATTACAGAAAACGATAACAGATTTTGTTTGGAGTTATTTGATCGTAACTGCAACTTAATAATTGCAAGTAAAGCGTTTGAAAGATACAAAGATTGTTATGAGTTTCTTGATAGAGTTAAATTACATATGTGTTTTCAAACTAATTTTTGTAGAAAAAGATTTGATAATGGATGTTTTGGGTTTGAGGTAAGAACTTGTTGGGATGATTTGGTTGCTGAAAGTAAACAATACCTTACTAGGCAAGAAAGAGAAGACGGGATGCTGGATGCCTTAAACGCAAGCAAAAATGCTCAGTATCAGGTTCCAATGGAAGTTAGAAATGTAGCATAAACGTTTATGTGTTTGACAGAATGCAATTGAAGGAAGCTTGCCTGTGCTTTTCCTTTTACTAAAAGCAGTGTTTTTTTTCAAATTCAATTAAATCGTAGAAATACCTATCCGCATCTTTATAGTTATAAAGTTCAGAAAAATATCCTTCTGTATCAATAAGCTTCTTAACGGACTTTATTCTTTCAATAACTACCTCTGCATCTTCTTCTACTGTTTTTTATTTAAATTTTTTGAAATAAAAAAGGTTGAAATTACCCCAATTAAAATCCCTAGTACTATATATTTAATACTCTTCTTGATTAAGTTGTAAATTTACGTTTTACATTTGACCGAATAAACAATTTTATGAAATTCGGAACTAAAGCTATACACGCAGGCATAAGCCCAGACCCAACTACTGGAGCTATAATGACACCAATATACCAAACGAGTACATATGTGCAGGAAGCTATTGGAGAGCACAAGGGTTATGTCTACAGTAGAACAGGCAATCCCACCCGAAGTGCTTTAGAAGGGAATATTGCTGCACTTGAAAATGGGAAGTACGGTGCTTGTTTTGGAAGTGGAATAGCGGCGATAGATTGTGTGCTAAAGATGCTAAACCCTGGCGATGAGGTAATTTCTACAAATAATTTATACGGTGGGTCGTATCGATTATTTACAACAATATTTGAGAAATATGGTATTGTTTTTCGCTTTGTAGATATGCAAGATGTTGAAAACGTTAAAAGTGCTATCTCTTCAAAAACAAGACTCATTTGGGTGGAAACACCAACAAATCCAATGATTAACATCATAGATATTGTAGAAATGGTGAAATTAGCTAAGAATACCTCAATACTAATTGCAGTAGATAACACTTTTGCTACTCCATATCTACAAACACCATTGGACTTAGGTGCAGATATTGTAATGCATTCGGCTACAAAATATCTGGGCGGACACAGCGATGTAGTAATGGGAGCACTGGTAGTTAAAGACTCGTCGTTGGCAAAAGAAATCTATCACATTCAAAACTCAAGTGGTGCAATTACATCTCCAATGGATAGTTTTTTAGTGTTACGAGGTATAAAGACGCTTCACCTGAGAATGCAAAGACATTGTTCTAACGGGGCTAAAATTGCTGCGTTTTTAAATAATCACCCTAAAGTGGACAAAGTTTATTGGCCAGGTTTAGTAACTCATAAAAACCACGCAATTGCTAAAAAGCAAATGAGCGATTTTGGAGGTATGATTTCCTTTTCTTTAATTGGAAATAGTATTGAACATGCAAAAAGAGTGGTATCGAGCACTAAAATTTTCAGTTTGGCTGAAAGTTTAGGTGGAGTGGAAAGTCTTATTGGTCATCCGGTAACAATGACACATGCTGCAATACCAAAGGCTGAGAGAGAGAAAGCTGGTATTGTGGATTCTCTTATAAGACTAAGTATAGGAGTTGAAGATGCAGATGACTTAATAGCAGATTTAGATAAAGCATTATCCTAAAATGTTATTATTTGGCATAGCCATAGCCCCAGTAATAGCTATAGTTTGGTACATTCTATTCAAAGATAAATTAAATAAAGAACCGGTAAAAATGTTAATTTTTACGTTCTTATTTGGCGTTGTTAGTGTTATACCGGCTGTGCTCTTAGAGGTGTTTGGTGGAGATCTTTTGGGTAACGTAAATAGTACTATAAAGGCAATTTTACAGGCTTTTATTGTAGTGGCCTTTAGTGAGGAGTTATGTAAATATTTTTTCCTTAGAAAATTTGTTTTTAATAGGAAAGAGTTTGATGAACCTTTTGATGGTATTGTATATGCCGTAATGATTTCAATGGGTTTTGCAGCTTTAGAAAATGTTATGTATGTTTTGGAAGGAGGACTTAGCGTAGGTATTTTAAGGATGTTCACTGCTGTTCCTGCACATGCAACATTTGCAATTCTAATGGGTTATTGGGTAGGAAAAGCTAAAATGGAAAACAAGCCTTATTTAAATTGGATTGGTTTGGCAACTGCAGTTGTGTTCCACGGGCTATATGATGTTTTTTTATTGAGTGAATTGTTTGAATGGCAGTTGATAGGTGCTCTTGTTTCTTTAGCAGTAGGAATGGTTTTAGCGAGATCTGCTATTAAAATTCATCAAAAATATAAAGTGAATTTTGAAAATTAGTAATGTTAAAAATGAACTAGATGCGATTCTAGACAATCTGAACTATCAGGAGTTTATAGATAATGACCCAATTTCTATTCCTAAACGATTTAAAATCAAAGAAGACATAGAAATAGCATCTTTTTTAGCTTCAATTTTAGCTTGGGGGCAAAGAAAGACTATTATCAACAATACTAATAAATTAATGGGTTGGATGGGAGAGGAGCCTCACAGATTTCTTTTGGAACATAGTAATAATGAGCTAAAGGTATTTGAAAAGTTTGTACACAGAACATTTAATGGAACTGATTGCCTTTACTTTATAGAAGTCTTAACAGACATTTATAAAAATGGAAGTTCTTTGGAAGTACTGTTTAACGGTCAGAATATGAGAGATAGGATAACCAATTTTCACTTTTCATTTTTTAACTATGATTTTGCTCCACAACGCACAAGAAAGCACATTGCAAATCCATCTAAAAATTCTTCTGCCAAACGGTTAAATATGTTTTTACGCTGGATGGTAAGAAAAGATACAATCGATTTTGGAATTTGGAACTCTATGAAGCCAGTTGATTTAAAGTGCCCTTTAGATGTACACGTTCAAAGGGCTGCATTTCATTTTGGTATACTAAAAAGGAAACAACAGGATTGGAAGGCTGTGGAGGAGCTGTCAAACAACTTACTTGATTTAGATAGCACAGACCCCATTAAGTATGATTTGGCATTGTTTAAATGGAGTGAGAAAAGAAAAGGTTGATGCATTAATTAAAGTTTTAAGGCTCAATTTTTAAACCATGTTTAACCAATAATCCTCCTAGAGAAGCAGCATTAAACTTTGCATTTTTTATGGTGTTTTTATCTGGATCGATATTAAAGTTTCTAGCAGATCTAAAATCGACCTCTGTGAGGATAGTTCTTTCAAACATGGCACCAAACAAATCAGAATTTTCAAAAGATGCTTTAGCTAGATTGGTCTCTACAAAATCGACTTCCTTTAGACTACAGTCAATAAATTTAGATGAAATTAGTTTTAATTGATAAAAAGAACAATAATCTAATTGACATTGATTAAACTGTAATTCCAGCAAAAATGCATTTGCGTTACAGAATTGTAGACCTAAGAGTTTACATTGATTAAAACTGATGTTTTTAAAACCTGTATTTTTGATTTGAGCATTTGTAAAGTTACAGTCGTAAAACCTGCAGTCTTCAAAGGTTATTTCTTTTAAATCTGTATTAGAAAACTGGCAGTTTCTAAATGTACAGTTTTCGTAATCTAAAAGTAGCTTTTCTTTAGTATAGTCAACACCCCCAAACTCTATGTCAAATGCGGTAACTTGCACTTTACTCAATTGCTTTTCTTGTTCGAATTAATAGCGTTTCAAAATCTTCGATTATTACGTGATTTATTGAATTGTATTGCATTCTACTATGTTGTACACCATCCCGTGCAATAAAGTCTACTTTAACCTCATTTTCTTTCAAAAAGTACTTTCCTTTCGTATCAATTAAACCAAACAATTTACCTTGATGAAAGATACCGTGGCCTCCAAACATTTTCTTTGATGTAATATCTTCAAGAGGTGTCAATTTGGAAAGTTGCAACTCTGCACATATCGCAGCATCTTTTGTATCTAGGTCTCCTTTTATTGCCATCTCGGTGAAAGATATGTACTAGATTATTTAATTTAGACCTGTACCTTAAACTCCATTAATCCAGCAATGTTTTGAGCTCGTGCCTTCATCATATGAGCTTTAATCCCTTCAAAATTTTCCTCAATACTGTTTATTAAGTAGGTTAGCCATGTTTTAAAATGTTGTTGTGTAAGTGGACTCTTTTTTGCAAGATCAATGTGCACTTGCATTGCATTGTTTCTATATGTGCCACTTCCAAAAAGTATACTGTCCCAAAAGTCAACTAAAACAGGAAAATGATCTTCTAAGTTAATTTTAGCTACCTCAGTAAAAATGTATGCAATACTCTCATCTGCCAATAACTTATCGTAGAACTCCTTCATTATCAAGAGTATATCTTCTCTTGTTTCTATATCTCTAAGTTCCATTATTAATAAAGTAGGATACCATTATTCCACTTTTCAGATTTCCATTTTCCACCATCGTGCTTCCAATATTCCCAAACACCATCCTTTTTATTGTCAACAAAAGATCCTTCGCACTTCCCAAAAATATTAGTAGCCCCTAATTTCCACTTGCCATTCTTTTTTCCATTTAAGTATTCACCTTCGCTTTTACCACCTTCGTTAAAGCTATTTTCTACCCATTTGCCTTCTTTTTGATTGTTTTTGTATTCTCCATAAGTATCAAGGCCTTGTTGTTTGTAAAGCTTATATGGGCCGTGTAAAAGTCCGTTTTTATACGTTTTTATTTCAAGTGGCAAACTACTTAATGTGTACGTTATTGCTTCACCATCTAATTTCCCGTTTTTATAAGATTCTTTTTGCATAATCTTTCCGCCCATTGTATAAACTAACTTGTCGCCATTTTTAAAGCCATCAATGTAATTACAGATTTCTCCAATTTTACCACTGGCGTGATAAATTGTGCTTTTACCATGTCTTAAACCATTTTTATAGTTAATCTCTTTTAGTTTAACACCATAGGCATCGAAACTTGTAACTAATCCATCTGGTTTGCCAGCTTTAAATGTGCCAACTTGTTCTTTTCTGCCATTTTTATGATATAAAACAAAATTGCCTTCCTCCTTACCGTTTACAAAAGTGGTTTGCTTTTTGGGTGCTCCATTGGTAGAGTAGAGTAAATAACCACCTTCTAATGTGCCATTTTTATAATTACATTGTACTTCTGGTGCACCATTTTTGTAAAAGGTTTTAAACGAACCGTGTCTTTTACCTGCTTTGTATTCAATAGTCTGATCTTGTTTCCCAGTCTCATACCAGCTTCTAAACAATCCACTAATTTCTCCGTTAACCCAATCTATGCGTTGCATTGGCTTGTTGTTACTGGGCCATAGCATTAAAGATTCCCCTGTATATAAACTACCATTTAAGGTGTATTTCCCGTTATCATTTTTAACTAATTTTTTAAATGCTACTTTATTTTGGGCAAAAAGGAAAGCTGATTGAAATATTAATAAAAGCGTTAGTAACTTTTTCATTGTTTTTATAATGCTGGGCAAATGTATTTATTGTACGTACTCTATAGAATTACAGTTTTTCACGATTTCATCAACATTCTGTAAATTCATACAGTTAAAGTGTTGTCTTGGACATTTTACACTCCCTAATTTACTACAAGGTCTACAATTTAATTTTACTTGATGAACGGAAAAGAGATTTTCTTTACTTTTAGGGAGGTAAGGATACATTCCAAGTTTAGGATGTGTGTTACCCCAAACTGATATTATTGGTTTTTTAAATGCAGCTGCTATATGCATCATCCCTGTATCGCCTGTTAAAATATTTTGACTGTTTTTTATAAGATATGCGGAATCTTCAATCGAGATTTTGTTTACAAGATTTAGAACGCTGTCTGGTGAAAGATACTTGGTTATTTCATCAGCATTTTGTTGATCCTCTTTGCCTCCACCAATTACAACACAAAGCGTTTTTAATCGTTTAATAACAGTTACTAAAAGTGTGTTTGAAATTCTTTTAGTTGCGTATGTACCTCCAATACTAATTATTGTAAAGCTTCTTGATGTTAAGTTTGTTAAAAAACTTGAAGCTTTGTAATCAGTTGATAAAAAATAGTCTAAACCTTTATTGTCATTTTTAACTTCTAATTTATTTAAACCCTCAAAGTAGCGGTCTACTATATGTACGTTCGGAAGAATATCAAGTTTGAAATTCACAAAAAGCCATTTGCGTATGTTTAGTTTGTTGTAAGTGAACCACTTAGCTTTTAAATTCCTCTTAATTTGTGTTGTTCTGAGGTTTTTATGTAAATCAATAACTATATCATATTTACTAGCTTTTAAAGCTTTTATAGTGACTTTTAAATCTTGGTTTAGAGCAATAACACTTTTTATATGCGGATTATGTTTTACAAGAGGTGTAAAGCTGTTTTTTGTTAAAAAATCAATCTCTGCACCTTTAATCTGTTCTTTTACACATCTTACAATTGGCGATGTAAGTACAATATCTCCTATAGAACTAAATCGAATAATTAGAATTTTCACTGTTTGGGTACAAAAATTATTTCGCCTTCAACAAATGCATCTTCAATAATGTAGGCAGCTGAAATTTTGTCTGGAAACATTGCAATTACAATAGTTTTCGGCTCTTCGCTAGAGCCATCTGTAGGTTTCAATGCCATTATATGTTTAACAATTGCAAAATCATTTTTAAAAGAACATGGTAACCGAGAAACATCAAAGTCTCCTAGTTCAAAAAAGGTGTTATAAAAATCCCAAAAAAATAAAGTATCGTAGTTAAAAGTATCACCTTCTTCTATTCTTGATTTTTTATAAAAATCGATGTATTTAAAACTGCTACCATTGCAATCACTAAAAAACAAAGTATCTTGAACTTGTATTTCAGCTTCTTGCTGCTGTGCAAATAGTTGAAACGAAAGAATCATTAAAAAAAACCCACCAATAATTTTTGTCATTATATTTTCTTAACCACTAAGTATCTGTTTTCGATGCTTATTACTTCAATTTTTTCATTTTGATCAATAAACTCTCCATAAGTCTTAGCTTCAAAATGAGTGCCATTAATGGATATTTTGCCCATAGGCCTTAAGGCTGTGTGAGCTAAACCATTTGAACCAATAAGAGAGCTTATCTCACCATCTTCTTGTTGGATGTGCACTCTACTCTCACTTAGTGTGTCTTCAAGAACTATTTTTCTAAACAGTTTGGAGCGTAAAAAGGACGAACCAAAGAAATACATTAAACCACCTAAGCCTAAAATAGCGAAAAATACACTAGCTAAAGAGTTGTTCACTTCTGTTGAATCAGTACCACTAAAATCAAAATTCACATTTCCAATCATACTTAATATTAGGCTGCCAAAGATTAGCAATATCCCGGCTATCCCGGCTATTCCAAATCCGGGGATGACAAATATTTCTGCGGCAACCAATACAAAACCAATTATGAATAATAGGATTTCCCAATTTTCAGCAAGTCCATCTAAATAAAGAGGTGCAAAATATGCAATTGCTGCAATCACAGCTATGACTAAGGGGAAACCAATACCTGGACTTTGTAACTCAAAATAAATACCACCAATCATTAACATTATTAGTACTGATCTAAGGGCAGGGTTTGCAAAAAAAGCAACGAGCTTGTCCAATGAACTTTTCTCAACTTTTTCTCTAGTAAATTCCGTTATGTTGTTCATTGCAAGAATCTCTTCTATAGATTCAACCTTACCTTCACAATATCCCCACTCCAATGCCTCATCAGTGGTTAAGGTTATTACTTTAGTGGAATCATCCAAACCTTCAACTACAATACTCTCATCTACCATACCTTCTGCAATATCTGGATTTCGTTTATATTTATACGAGGTGTCTGTTCCTTCTATTATAGTATCAATACCGTGACTTTCTGCAGTACTTCTCATCTGCTTTCTCATATAGCTTTGATATTTATCAGGTGCTTTTTGACCGGTTTCATTTACAACAGTAGTTGCACCGATGCTTCCTCCTGGCCTCATATATATCTTATCGCAAGCTAATGAAATAAGAGCCCCAGCTGAAGCTGCATTATTGTCTATAAATACATAAACTGGAATTTTAGTATTTAAAAGTCTAGTTCTTATGGAGTCTGCATCTGTTACATAGCCGCCATAGGTATTCATATGAACAATAATTAAATCCGCACCAACTTCTTCTGCTCGCGAAACTGCTTTTGAAGTAATTCTAGTTGCAGAAGGAGCTATGTTTTCTTTTATATCAAACACTACAACCTTTGTCTTTTGATCTTGAGCGAACGAAAATAAATTGAGTAATATTAATACTTTAACGATAATATGTTTCATTTTAACAACAATATTACAACTACATATAATAAAGTGAATAACTAATTGTTCTATACAGGAATATCATAATATAATTTTGCAATAAATGAGACAGATTTTACTATTGTTTACATTGACTTGTTCTGTTTTTGTATTTGCTCACAAAACAGATTCAGTAGGTACAAAGGTTAGAAAGGGAAAGGTATATATTGTTCACAAAGTGGAGCAAGGGCAAGGTTTGTACAGTATTAGTAGAAAGTACGGGGTGAGCTTAAAAGACCTGGTTGCTGAAAACCCGGGATCTGACAAAGTTATTAAGACGGATCATTTTATTTATGTTCCTACAAACCAAAAACCTGTTTTAGAAGAAAAAGTAGTTACTGATTATTTTCAAGGATCTGGAAAAACTGAAATAAAGAATAAACCAAAGGAGGTTAAGGAGATCAAAAAAAGTACTGAAGAAGTCAGCACTTTTGCAAAATATCACGTTGTAAAACCTGGAGAAACATTGTACTCTATTTCAAGACTATACAATACTTCAGTTGAAATGATAACAACTTTAAATGGGATAAGTGGTACAAATTTGTCTGATGGCCAGCGACTTATGGTGCAGGATGGAAAGGCTACATCGAAAACAGTTACCAATGTCGATAAAGACTTTGAGGAAATGAAAGACAAGGTTGACGAAGAGAAATATAAAGATTTAGGTTTTGATACTAAGGTTGAAAAAGCAACAAATACTAGTCCTAGTGGATACAGTATTTCAGTAGAAAAACTTGCTGAATATAATATAGAAAAGGTAGAAGAAAAAGGCACTGCTACCATTAATGAAAAGGATTTGCCTGCTAACAAAAATTTTGCGTATCATTTTAACGCACCCATTGGAACTGTTATATTAGTAAGTAATCTTGAAAATACTAAATCAGTGTTTGTGAAAATTGTAGGAAACTTTGAAAAGAAGGAGGAAAGTTCTGAAATAATTAAAATTACACCTCAAACAGCAGAAGAAATAGACTTTACTTCAAAAAGTAGAGTACTTTTGAGTTATGCACGTTAAGCATTTTCTTGCTAGCTCATTTCCTTTTATAGTATTTGTTTTTCTTTGTCTCAGCTTTGTTTCTCAGTGGTTTTCTCCATTTTTACTTAGTTTAAGCACAATAGTCTTCATAATCTACTTCTTTGTACATTTTAAGGAAGTTGTAAGTGATAATAAGAACATTCTAACTGTTTTATTTATACTCGTTGTATTAGGGTCAACTAGCTTTATTAGTGGTGGAGATTTAGAAACAATATCATCTAAGTTATTATTACTAATAGGTCTCTTTTTTACTCATTTAACTGCTTTACATTACTTTAAAAATTATAAAAAATACACAGGTTGGTTTTTACTTGTAGCAGTATTTACAGTTGTAATTGTAAATCTGGTCTCAGTTACCAATTATATTAACAATAAAAAAGAATTAGATGAGTTGCTTCTTCAAAGTAAGAGTATTCCTGTTTTAGGTTTGCATCACATTCATTTTGGAGTTATAAATGCTTTTACTATTCTAATATTAGCAGGTTTAATCATTACAAGAAGATTTAAATCTAACAAGTGGTTTGTCTACATATCTTTAGGCATTACCGTTATATCTTTCCATATATTAAGTTCGCGTACAGGTATAATCTCGTTATATTCATCTGCATTAGTTGGACTATTAGTTTACGGCTTTTCACACAAAGCTTATAAATCCATGATTTTATCCTTTGTACTCATTCTTTTTGCAATAATGTCAGCTTATTTTTTAAGTACTTCCTTTAAAAACAAAGTAACCAATAGCATAGAAGATGTCCAGAGTTGGGGTAATGGCGATGATATAAATTTCAAGTCTATGGCAATGCGAATTGAAGCTTATAAAGTATGTAGTAATATAATAGCAGAAAATCCTGCGTTTGGCGTTGGCTCTGGTAATCTTGATGCTGAAATGGCCCGTGGATATAAAAAAATAGATACTCCACTAAAATATGAGAACAGGGTAGGGCCTCACAATCAATTTCTTGAATTTGGGGTTAAGTTTGGTTTATTGGGTGTGTTCACTTTAATAGGATATTTCATAATATTGTTTAAGGAATCAAATTTTAACTACATCCTAATTTCATTATTTCTAATATTACTTGTGTCTATGATGTTTGAATCGCTATGGGAACGTCAGAACAGTATCTTATTTACGTCCCTTTATATTTCGTTGGGGTACAATTTATTCAAAACATAAAATTAAGGTCATTAAGCCGGATATAAAATAGTTTAGCACTATTTTCGTTAATTAAATTGTAATGAAATACGCAGTATTGTTTTTTGCTTTAGCATTTTGGAGTCAACTTTTTGCTCAATCAAGTGAAATAAATGAGGTAACATCTTTTAGCGATAATTTTTATTTGGGAATTGCCTCTTCCTATTATATTGATTTTGTTACAACACCTTTGTCTTTTTGCTCATTAAAAGTTGGCACAGACCCTGTACAAGATCCTAATGACTCTAACAACACCATATTTGTGCCTAGGTATGCTGATGCTCCTTTTCAAACAAGTTACATTTCTTATTTTTCTTTTGGGATAGAACCTCGATATAATATCAAAGAATTTTCTGATAATTTAGTTTTTGCTGTTTCAGCACCGGTAACTTTTGGATTTGGACAAGCATTTTCTGCAAATGACTATGTTAAAGGAGGTACAGGTTTTGGAAGTGTACAATTACCAATTCTTGCAAAACTGTATTTGGGGTCGGCATCAACATATCAGTCAAATCAAGATTTTGGTTTGAGTGTTGGAGGAGGTTTAGAAGTTAATAAGATCGGTTTAATTAATCCCGGTGGTACAGAAGCTGAAAGAGCAGCAACTAAAGCCTGGGTAATGCCCTCAATATCAGGAGCTGTTCATTTTTGGAGAGGAAGTTCACCAATGGAGGTAAATGTTAAATATGGTTTTGGTAAAAAAGAGAGTTATAATTATGATTCTTATGGTAATCTATTAACTACTGGCCGAAGAACAACTCAGGCAAGTTCAATTAAACTCACGTTTATTTATTTGATGAATTATTAATTATCTGAGCCTTTAAATAGGTCTTTCCCGTCCATTTCATCTTCTTGAATATCGAGAATTCCAAGAATTGTTGGAGCAATATCGATGGTACTAGTTTTTTGATTTGTGTTAACTACTTTAGCATTATTAACTCCATAAAATATTAGAGGAACCCAGCTATCATAAAGATAGGGTGTTCCGTGTGTTGTACCTGTTTTTCGCATACTAACAAGATAATTTTTTTCTGGTAAGAACTTAATGCTATAACCCAAATTTGGGTGATAGCAGTTTGCAAACTGCTCAAAAAAGTCCTTTCCTTTAGATGGTTTTAACAACTCACTATTAGTGAACGTTTGCCTTATGTAAGGAAGTTTTTTCAATTTATCACATAAAATAGTTTCAAAATCGTCAACTTCGATATTGCTTGCTTTTAAAAGATTATAATCTGGTTCTATACCAGCATGACCAAACTTTAAAAAAGCAGGTCTGGGTAAATTGAACTCTTTAACAAGCAGATTTTCAATATTTTTTAAATCATTTCTATATTCAGTTCCACTTATTCTCAAGGTAGATTTTGGTTCAAGGATTTCAGGCAATGGTGCTGCTCCGTGGTCACCAGTTAGTATTATAACATACTCGTTTTTACCTACTTTAGAATTTAAAAAATCCATAAAATCTGCGAGATATTGATCCAGTTTATAGTAGTAATCGGCTATTTCAAAACTGTTCGGACCAAAATGATGTCCAATTACATCAGCCGCAGAGAGACCAATAGATAGCACATCACAATTCTCATCAGTACCTAACTGTTCTTCTTCAAGTAACTTTTTAGAAAACTCAAGTAAATACTTGTCACCATAGGGAGTGTTCCAAACAAATTCACCTTCAAAATTGCCTGTTACTTTTTCTTTATTAAAAGAACTGATGGTATGAGGAAAACTTGATGAAAATGTTCCATCTTCATAGGCATAATCATCTTTGGTTGTTCCTTCTGGTAGCTGTTCCACAGGAATTGTTAATTGCCAACCTTCCTCCATATTATCCTTAATAATTTGGTTAGCTTTAAACTCTTTAGCCCATTCAGGAAATGGATTTTTATAATAATTGGTGCTTACCATTTGGGTGGTTTTAGAATCGAACCAAAAAGCTCGATCAGCTTGTTTTCCTCCCATTAAAATGGCAGACCTGTCCTTTAATGAAACACTGTAACTCTTACTCTTTTTGTTATATTTTTTTATTATATCGCCAAATGCCGGCTTTAGCAAGTTTTTTGGGGAAGCCTTGGTGCCTTTAAAGCTATCAATACCAATAAATTGTATAGTTGAATCTTCAACGGAATATTGACTTTGCTGAGTAATTCTGTTGTAAACATTGTTGCCTAAAATTCCGTGATTTTTTGGCAGAAATCCTGTCGCTATCGTAGCATGTCCAACAGCTGTAGTTGTTGTTGCGTGATTATGAAACGTATTCTTAAATGAAATTCCATTGTTAGAAATATCAGATAAACCTCTAGTCAAAAAATGATTAAAAGTTGGGATGTAATCACCCCTCATTTGATCCACACTAATTAAAACAATAAGTTTTGGATGCTTGTCTGATGCATTTTGGTACTCAGGTAAAGAACAAGCACCAAACAAAATAATAATAAAAATATGTGCAATTTTTTTCACACCACGAATAACGAACTCTTCTGTTTGTTTTTAGTAAAATTTAAAATATAAATTGACATAAACCTTTGCTATTTGTTAAATAAAGGTATCCAAACCATATTTGCCTATGCTAAAAATATTTTTCTTGTACAGTTTAACTTTCTTGAGCGTTTTATTGAATGCTCAAGTTGTGCTAAATGGAACGGTATTAAATGAGGAAGAAGTTCCTATAAGCAACGTAAAAGTAGAAGAGTTCGGGACTAAAAATGTGACTTTTTCAAATGAGAAAGGTGTTTTTACAATGCATTTCTCTTCACCTGAAAATGTTTTTTTATTTACGCATGATGTTTATGATAGCTTAAGGTTGACCTTAGACCCAAGGGTGGTAACTAATGTTTTTTTATCGCACAGCGGAAATCCTTTTAGTTTAGAAAATTATGTGGGTTATACGGATTTTACAACAAAAAATCCCAATAAAAATTTAGAGATAATGCCTTATTTTTTGGGAGAAGCTGATGTAAACAGGCAACTACAAATGTTACCCGGTATAGAACATGGAAGAGAAGGTTTTAGTAATCTGTTTGTAAGAGGTGGCGATGTAGATCAAAATCTGATGTTATATAATGGCACACCAATTTATAACTACAATCATTTGTTTGGGTTATCTTCTGTTTTTCATCAAAAGAGTATTCAAAACACGGAAGTTTATAAAGGTGTAAGTCCTGCAAAATTTGGCGGGAGAACATCTTCTGTGATTAGCTTAGAAAGTACAAAAGATGCCCTTTATAGCGGCATTAAGGGCGAATTAGAAATAAGTCCACTTAACGCAGGTCTATACATAGAGAGCGTTAAGAAAGGAAAAAGTTATTTTACTCTTTCAGCAAGACGTTCTTGGATAGACATGTTATTTCCTATTGAAGAGCGTGAGAACTCCTTCAACTTTAACATGTATGACTTGCAAGGTAATTACGGTATTAAGTTAGAAAATGGGAGCAGTTTGGACCTTAGTATAATGAATACAAGAGATTTGTATTTTATAGCTGACACTTTTGATACGGACAGTTTAAGGAACTTTAAAAGATTTAGTTACAATCAGCAATGGGGGAATTTACTTGGTTCAGTTAAATATACCCATAGTATAAGTAGTCGGTTAAGTGCTTCACATAGTGCTCATTACACCAATTACAGAAGTTTAACTTCTGCGGCTAATGAAACTTTTAATTTTGTTAACGGAGGAGTAATACCTTTTAGTGAGCGAAAGGTGACTAGTGGCGTACGTGACTTTGTTATACGATCTGATTGGTCTTACTCGTACAATAACACCAACAAGTTGAATTTGGGACTGCAGTCCAACACAAGGTTGTTTTTAACTGGTAGGTTCGAAAATATTTCACGAGATTTTGCCGGTTTGGATGATGTTGATGAAGTATTAGGTACTGCCAATTATAGTGTATCTTCGGAAAACAGCATTTATGCTGAAAATGAATATCGAAATAGTGATGACTTCAAATTAAATTATGGTGCTAGAGCTACATTGTTTACTTATGATGGATTCACTCAAGCTGTTATAGAACCACGATTACACGCTACTTACTACCTAAATAAAAATGATGCCTTAAAGTTTGCTTACAATAGAAATAATCAATTTGTTTCTCAATTAAATGTTGGAGAAAGTGGAAATCCAAGTAATATTTGGATTCCTGCTACGCAACTTGTATTGCCTCAAAAATCTAATATTATGGAGGTTGGTTATGAAAAGAGGCTTGGAAAAATGTACTCACTAATAGCTGGTGGCTTTTTTAAAACATTTAATAACCTTTCTACAGTTTCTAATTTTGATGATGTATTAAATTCTTCTTTAGATTGGCAAGATGCTGTTTTGCAAGGTACCGGGAATGCATATGGATTAGAGCTTATGGTTCAAAAGAACGAAGGCACAATAAGCGGGTGGTTTGGTTACACTTTTGGTAAAAGCACTCGTAATTTTCCAGATTTATTTGAAGATGATTTCTTGTTTACTTATGACAGAACCCATATGATAAAAATTTATGCAAATTATAAAAGTAATGACTTATGGGATTTTGGAGTTAATTACCTAATTGGCAGTGGTAACTTATTTACACTTCCAATAGGTAAGTTTAGAGACGAACAGGGCAACTTACAACTTCAATATAACACTTTAAATAACTATCGTAGTTCATTTTATCAAAGGTTAGATATAAGTGTTCTAAAATTACGAGATGGTTACGGAACTGAACAGCAATGGAAAATTTATGTTTATAATTTGTTGGGGGCAAGAAACCCGCTAAATATTAATGCTGTTTTTGAAGATAGTAGCCTGACACAACTTAATATTGAACGGAACTATTTAGCGTTTGTTCCAGGAATTGCATATGTAATTAAATTCTAAAGTGATTATGAGAAAAATAAAAATATTGGTACTTAGTTTTTGCTTCTTAGGATGCTTTCAAGATAGAATTACTCCAAGCGAACTATTAGATTATACTGAGAGAATGGTATTAAATGGAACAATAGATACGGATAAGGCTATCGGCATTGAGATTACCAATAGCTCATCAGCTACAGATCCTTTACTTCCCAGATTGGTTAAAAATGCTGATGTCGTAATGGTGAGGAATAAAGATGAAATATCTTTAACGTTTAACGAATTTACTGAAACTTATACGACTTCTGAAACTGTTGCAAGTGGAGATGCAATTACTCTTAGAGTAAATCATCCAAACTATCCCAATGCAAATGCAAGTTTCAAAATGCCTCAAGAAATAAGTGCATCAGGTTCCTTCATCAAAGAAGGAGGTGTAGATGCTGATGGTGACCCAGGTGATCTAATTACAGTTACTTTTACTGACGATGCCAATAGGAACAATTATTATCAATTAAACTTTTATTATTTTAATGAAACTATAAGTCAATTCATTCCAATGGCTTTCGAAACTTCAGACCCTTCGTTATTAGATTATAATTCTTATAAGCTAAATGACGGGAGTGTACTATTTTCAGATGAGTTGTTTAATGGTAAAGAAAAAGCACTTTCAACCGTTGCTCCGTTTGGTATAGTGGCCTTTAATACTGGAAACAAATACCTTATAGAAATTTCAAGCATATCCGAAGACTTATTCAAATATCATAAATCACTTCAACGAGCAGAAGATGCCAAAGAGATTACTTTTCAGGCGGGTTACAATAATGCTGTTGTTATTCACTCAAATGTAACGAGTGGTCTTGGCATTTTAGGAGCATCATCATCCAATAGTATTATTCTTAAATAGAATAGAACGTTTGTAAAATTTTTAAATACTCAATTAATAATAAGTTTAGTTTGCACCAATTTTTAATGAGAAAAAGTTTACTGTTCCTTATTTTCTTTCAGCTAGCTTCATTTTCTAGCTCTGCTCAATCTGCTATTGTTAGAGGTATCGTATATAATGGTGCTACTGGTGAACCTATTATATCCTCGGTTATTTCACTTAATAAAAACAGGCAAGGAGCGTATAGTGATGAAAGGGGCTTCTATACAATAAATGGAGTAGCAGCAGGTGAGTATGTAATGTCAGCAACATACATAGGGTTTGATACTGCAAACTTTAACATTAAAGTTAAAGATGGGCAAATCTTAAATCATAACTTTTACTTGAGTCCAAGCTCAAAAGAACTCATAACCATAAGAGTTTCAGCTGAAAAGATTAGAAAGACAAAAGAAGTTTATATTTCTCAAACTACAATTAAACCTGTTGAACTAACAAGAATCCCTTCTGTAGGAGGCGAACCAGATTTAGTCCAATATTTACAAGTACTACCTGGAGTAGTATTTTCTGGAGATCAGGGAGGTCAACTATATATAAGGGGTGGTTCACCTGTTATGAATAGGGTAATGTTAGATGGTTTAACCGTTTATAACCCATTCCATTCCATTGGATTATTTTCAGTTTTTGACAGTGATATTTTGAAGTCTGTTGATGTTTTTTCTGCAGGTTTTAGTGCAGAATATGGAGGACGAGTTTCTGCGATAGTAGATGTTAAAACAAGAGATGGAAATAAGAAAAATTTTGCTGGAAAAATTAATTCTAGTCCTTTTAATTCAAAAATCCTCTTAGAGGGGCCATTAAAAAAATACGAACCTGGCAAAAGTCATAGCAGTTATATAATTTCCTACAAGAACTCGTATTTGGATAAATCTTCGCCGCTAGTTTATCCTTATATTAATGATGGGAAATTGCCATATTCTTTTAGCGACTTGTATGCCAAGCTATCTGTAAATAGTGCAGGTGGGAGTAACATTAACTTTTTTGGTTTTAACTATAAGGATAATGTAAGTTTTGAGAACTCTACTAGTTATAATTGGCAATCCAATGGTGTTGGTTCTAAGTTTTTATTAATTCCAGACAATAGTAAAACCATTATAGATGGCTCCATTACTTACAGCGATTATTTAATTGAGCAAAAAGAAAAAGACAATAAACCGCGTAAATCAGGAATAAATGGTAGCAATGTTGCCTTAAATTTCACATACTTATTGAGAGATGCTGATAAGTTAAAATATGGCTTAGAAATGAACGCATTTAAAACCGAGTTTGAGATTTTTAATAGTTTTGATAGACGAATTAGCCAGTTTGAAAATACCACAGAGATAAATGCATATATAAATTATTTACGAAATTTTAACGAAAAATTTATTCTAGAAACAGGTTTGCGTTTGCAACGGTATGCTAGCCTTCAAGAGAACAGCTTAGAACCACGCATTAGAGGAAAATATATATTGGGAACCCGATGGAGGCTTAAAGGCTCTGCAGGCTTATATTCTCAAAACTTAATGAGTGCAGTTAGTGATAGAGATATTGTTAATCTGTTTTACGGTTTTTTAAGTGGACCACGAGATTTACCTGAAACGTTCGACGGTAAAGTAGTGGAATCAAAATTACAAAAATCAAAGCACGCTGTTTTTGGTGTTGAATTCGATATTAATTCTAACTCTGAAATGAATTTGGAGGGGTACATTAAAGATTTTACTCAATTAACCAACATCAACAGAGATAAAATATTTGATAATGATGCTGATAACGCTGATAAACCGGGTTATTTAAAAGAAAACTATATAATAGAAAGGGGACAGGCCTACGGTTTTGATGTAACTTACAAGTTTGAAAACAAGCATTGGTACATTTGGTCAGTATACTCGTTCAATATCGTAAATAGATTTGACGGCATAAGAACATATCAACCGCATTTTGATAGGAGGCACAACATTAACCTTGTTAATTCTTATGATTTTGGTGAAGAGTTAAATTGGACGGCTAATCTAAGGTGGAATTTTGGCTCTGGTTTTCCATTTACTCTTACTCAAGGCTTTTACGAACTACTTGACTTTAGAGATGGTGGAAGTACAGATTTTTTAACAGAGAATGGAGACCTAGGTGTGTTTTATGATGATTTAAACCTGGGTAGATTACCATATTACCATAGACTAGACGCTTCGCTTAAACGAAAGTTTAAAATCCCCAAAAAATCTAATCCAAATCAATTTAATAAAGCAGAAGTTATATTATCCGTAACCAATGTTTACAATAGAGCCAATATCTTCTATTTTAATAGAATAGACTATAAAAGAGAGGACCAATTGCCTATACTGCCAAGTTTATCAGCAAGTTATTCTTTTTAAAGCTTAGTTAAAAACTATATTAAATTCTTAGATTGTTTCTAGAGCATTCATCTCTAGCGATCTTTCTTTAATTATTTGGACCGATGTTGGGTGTGGAGAGTAAGAAACTGTGTCTAATAAATCTTGTTTTTCTAACAGTAATTTATATTGTTTAGTTAATTCTGGATTACTTAATACTTTTTTTAGAATTTCTCGATGCTCGGTAGGAGGGAGCTCGTTATAGGTTAAAAGTAATAATTCGTTTTGAGTAATGTTTTTAATCATATAATAAACTTTTAATTATACTAAGAACGGATAATAATGGACGTTATTATATGGAATTATCAAATATTTAATGATTAGTATTTTAAAACAAAGTTTTGTTTTGTATAGCTTGTGTTAAGGCTAACTATTCCAATAAAGAATAGATCCATAGTAATGGTAACATCTGCATCTTCTTTTATTGCATTCCAAGCATTCTCCATTTCTTTAGAATAGTGAATGTCGTCCAAGATGATCAAAGTGGACTTTTTAGAAGAGGATTTTAGTCGTCCAAAGTATCTCAGTGTAGGTTCGTACCTGTGATTTCCATCTAAAAAAATTAGATCAAATTCATCATTAGAAACTTGGTCTAAAGTATTGTCAAAATTACCAGCAATGGAACGAATATTTTCCAACCCGAGTTGACCCCAAACATTTTTAGCCAAGTTAATTACTGTTGTATCTCCTTCTAACGTTGTAATGATGGTATTTTTTACACTGGCCAAGTAGGCAGTTGTAATACCCAAAGAAGTTCCAATTTCTAGAACTCTGTGAGCCTTATAATACTCAATGCATTGAGCAATTAATCTAGCATACTTAGGATGTTTTAGCGAATTTTTAGCAATTTCAGATACATTTCTTGTAAAAATGTTTCCGTTTTTACCATAATCTACAAAAGCTATGGATTGTTTACTGGCCTTTAGTCTTTTACGTTCTTTCTCAATATTCTTGTTTTTTTGATGATGCTGTTTACTCAGTACCTCATTTATAAACTCAAAAACAAAAGGAGAATGTATTTCGTGTTTTGTACTAGACTTGAGATAGTACTTTAAATATTTTCTCGCAACTTTAAACTTACCGTATGCTTTGTTATTTCTCAACTTTTTTCTTCTACTTCAGTTTCTTCTGCAGCAGTTACTTCAGTTGTTGCTTTATGAGCAGTTTTAATTGCAGATAACTCTTGCTTTAAATTCTTTATCTGACCATTAATTTTTGCAATTCGTTGATCAAAGTCTTTTAGCAATTTTTCTGCAGTTTTAGATTTAGCAAAAAAGGACATGTTTCGCTCTATGCCTGCTATTTCGTCATTTAAGAAACTAATTTTTTTCTTTATCCCTCTAGCCTCAAAATCCAAAGATTTTGTACCATTTGGCCCTTGTTTTATATCGATATAGTGCTGTTTTAAATTAGAGTGTTTAGCTTCTTTTATTTGCTCGCTAAACTTTTTATATACTGCATTATTGGCTTTATCGTAGCCAGTATTAATACGTTTTACAGCTTTGAGAGGGACGTATCCAATTGTTCTCCAATCAGAGGATATCTGTTTTAATTCTGCAAATACAGTCTTAGCATTTCCCTTACTTTCCAATAAAGTCTCTAATTTTTGAATTAAAACTTCTTTCTGCTTTAAGTTCTCCTCTTCTTTAACACGCTGACCAGCAAATGCTGTATTCTTATTGTTAAAAAAGTGATCGCAAGCAGCTCTAAATCTTTTCCATATAGCCTGATTTACTTTATCGGGAACAGGTCCAATTTCTTTCCATTCTTTTTGAAGTCTTATAATCGCTTTAGATGTTTCACCCCAGTCTTCATTATCTTTTAACGCTTCTACCTTATCACAAAGCACTTCTTTAAGCTTTAAGTTTTCATTTCTTACACTGTTAAGAGCTTTATAAAACTCTTTACGTTTTGTGTAGAAGTCATTTCTTATGCTATTAAAGCTAATCCAAACGGCATCTTTATTTGATCTAGGAATGGGACCTATTTTTTTCCAATCTGCAAATAGGTTTTCAAAATCTTCATACTTTTTATTCCAAGCTTTTGCATTTTCAGGAGTAACTGCATTTAAAAGTTCCGCCTTTTCAACCAGTATTTGTTTCTTTTTGAGGTTGTCTTCTTTACCTACTTCTAACTCTTCATAAACCTTACGCTTTTGCTCGTAAACGGAGTCTGAAGCAGTTTTAAAAGCGTGCCAAATAGCTTCTCTACTTTCTTTTGGCACTGGTCCAGCATTCTTAAACTCTTCGTGGTATTTGTTTAAGAGAATAAAACTACGTTTTAGAGAATTCTCTTTATGAAGCTCCTCAACCTTCTTGGTTAGCTCTATTTTGGTTTCCAGGTTCTTTTTTCTATCTAACTCCTTAAGCTCAATATTAATGCCATGGTTATCGTAAAACTTATCCAAAAGAATATTGTATCTATCCCATAGTTTGCTAATTTCTTCTTTTGGAAGAAATCTAATAGTTTTCCACTGATGTTGTATCTCCTTAACTTTATCAATGCTCTCAGTTGTTTCGTCTTCCTTTACTAAGTCTTCTAGTCGTGCTAGAAGCTCTAATTTAAGTTTAAGGTTGTCTTGTTTATCTTTTTCTATTCTTTCCTTTTCCTCTTTCTGAGCAAGCTTTATTTGATTAAGTAAAAAATTAAATTTTTCAAAAAGCTCTTCTTTCTCAAAAATAAATTCTTCAGTTTCTTCTTCTTGTTCTTCACCTGCAGGTTCAAACGCTAGTTGAGCAGCTTGTTTTTCGTTATTGAACTTTTCGAAAAAGACCGGACGAATAGCTTTTAGGTTTTTTGAAGCAGCAGAAGGAGTTAGTACTAATACTTTTTCTGCTTCTTCAAGCATTTCTTCTAATGACTTAGATGCTAATTTTTTTGTATCAAAATTATCTTCTTCATTATGCTCATCTAAAATCGTGTTTTCCAACTCAGCTTTCGATTCTGAAGTTGTTTCTTGAGCAGGAGATTGTGCGGATTGCACTATTGTCTCCTCACTTTGATTTTCATCGATTTTGAAGTTATCTAATTCCTCGTTCATCCGTTTTGTAAAAAAGAGTGCAAAAATGGTATTTTTGAGCAGAAATGCCAACTATAAAAAAGCAAGGTAATGTAAAGATTATAGAATGCCCTAGAGATGCAATGCAAGGTATTCTTGATTTTATACCTTCACAGATTAAAATAGACTATCTAAATAGCCTATTAAAAGTAGGCTTTCATACTATAGATTGTGGCAGTTTTGTGTCACCTAAAGCTATACCTCAAATGGTTGATACACAGAAAGTATTGGACAATTTAGATATGGATTCAACCGATACAAAACTTTCAGTTATCGTCGCTAATGAGAGAGGTGCAAATGATGCTGTAAAGCATAACCAAGTAACTTACCTTGGGTTCCCGTTTTCTATTTCAGAAACATTTCAAAAAAGGAATACAAAAAAGTCGATTAAGGAGTCTGTGGAGGTTGTGAAACGCATTTCTAACCTTTGTGGTGAGTTCTCTAAAGAAATGGTTGTTTATATTTCTATGGGTTTTGGTAATATTTATAATGAAGATTGGAATGAAAATATAGTAGCTGATTGGGTAGACAAATTGCATACCATCGGTGTTCAGCATTTTTCTATTTCTGATACAGTAGGCTTATCACATAAAGCTACCATTTCAGCTGTTTTTTCTACTTTATTTAAATCCTTTCCAGAAGTAGAGTTTGGGGCACACTTTCATACAAAGCAATCAGAGTGGAGGGAGAAAGTGGAAAGTGCATATAATAATGGCTGTAAACGCTTTGATGGAGCAATAAAAGGTTTTGGTGGTTGCCCTATGGCTAAAGATGATTTAGTTGGCAATATGCCAACAGAAAGGCTCATCGATTACTTTGGTTTTGATGTCCTTAAACTAAAAAAGGCTCCATTTAATGAAGCCTTTTCGATTGCAGAACACGTGTTCTCAAAATATCAATGACTTATTAATAGCCTTTTTGCAAAGCTTACTTCTTTATTAGTTACCGTAATGTAGTATGTTCCGCTAGGCAAGTCTGAAGTGGTAATATTACTTCTATCTTCTAAGTTTTTAACTACCAATCCATTCACGTTGTACATTTTAACTAAAGTTCCTGGTGTTTTAAGACTAGCATCTAAATTAATATTTAAAACGGTGTTAGCAGGGTTTGGAAACAGGCTTATAAGGTCCGTAGCCAGATATTTGTTTACACTTCCAGTTGTTGAAACACTAAAATAAGCTTCAACCTTCTTACTATCTGTACCATAGTCATTAGTTATAGATAATTCAACTTCATAAAATCCTGTAGCAGAATAACTTACTTCTAAAGACTTAGTAGATAAATCCCCACTATGAATTATATAATTAACAGGTGAAATTGTCCACGTTCTTGATGTCGCTTCTTGTCCTCCAGAAATATCGCTTAAAACAACTTTTTCCCCTGTAACAATGCTTCGTTTTGGTGCTGAAAAATCTGCTGCTGGAGCAAGGTTGTTAATGCTAACTTTTCTAATGACACTACTTGCCACTAATTGACTATTTTCACTTACATATAAGTTGCCGAGTCCATCAGATTCTATATCACTAATCTGTGTAAATGCCGCATTAGATCCGTTACCGTCAGATACTGTGTACGAACTCTTATCTCCTGCAAAAGTGGTTACACTGTTGTTAGCGACATTTATAGCTCTAATTGTGTTTTCGTCTCCTACATAGATAATGCCGTTTACTACAGCAATGCCTTTAGGGTTTTTGAATCTTGCAGCACTTAAAGTTCCATCAACCTGTCTAGAATCTGATCCAGAAGTAGGTCCAGCAAGCGTGCTTGTTTGTCCAGAGAAAATGTTTATTTTTCTGATGTTTGTATTCCAAGGGTCTGATACTACAATGTTGTTAGCATCTAGCATTGCAATTCCCCAAGGTCCTCCAAATCTAGCAGCAGAAGCAGTTCCGTCTGAGGTGCCTTCGGTGCCATTTCCAGCCAATGTGGTTACAACACCTGAAGGTGAAATTTTCCTCACTGTAAAGTTGTTGTATTCTGTAACGTATAAATAACCGTTTGCATCTATAGCTATATCTGTTGGTGTGTCAAATCTGGCTGAAGTACCTGTTCCGTTTGTGTAACCACTGGTGCCGTTCCCCGGTAAACCTGGAGTAGGGGCTGCTCCAGCAAATGTGCTAACTCCCTGAACGTTTCCTAAGTTTATGTACTTGTTTATTTTTCGTATACAGTGATTCTCTTTGTCAGCAACAAAAATGTTTCCGTTATTATCAGAAGCCATACCACCCGGTACTCTAAATGTAGTTTGTGTTCCCGATCCATTTTTATACCCTTCAGATAGTGCTGGTTTTTGCAAGCTGCCTGCTCTTATGTAGGCTTTGGTTCCGGAAACAATTCTTACTTTGTTTCTTTCAGAAATATACAAAACACCATTTGCATCAAAGCATAATCCTTCAGGTAAACTAAAATAAGTGTTGTCAAGTTGTGCTGATCCAGATTCGTATTTATTAAAAGCATCATCGTTTGTTTTACCTGCAAATGTGGCTACTGATTGTGCAGAAAGCCACAGACAAAAAAATAGAGATAGTGTTACTAAGAGTGTTTTTCTCATCGTATTAATTTTCAATTTATTGTTATAATTATAGTTGTGTTAAGTATTGATTTACAGATTGTTCAATCTGATTTGAGATTCCGTCGTATTGTCGCTTTACAAACTTGTCGCCAGTAATTTGCTCATAAAGTTCAATATATCTTTCAGATACGCTACGAACATAATCTAAACTCATATTGGGTATAACTTGTCCTTCTAAACCTTGAAAGTCGTTTTCTATTAACCATTGCCTAACAAACTCTTTACTCAGTTGTCTTTGGTTTTGGTCTTTTTCTTGAATTTCTGTGTAGGTATCTTCATAAAAGTATCTCGAAGAATCTGGAGTATGAATTTCATCTATTAAAACAATGTCATCTCCTAGCTTTCCAAATTCATATTTAGTATCTACCAATATTAATCTCTGGTTTTTAGCATGTTCTGATCCGTGATTAAATAAAGCCAATGAATGCTTATACAATTCCTCTAACTCTTTCTTTTTTATAATTTTTTGAGCTACGATCTCTTCTTTTGATATATCCATATCATGACCATTGTGAGCTTTTGTGGTTGGAGTTAAAATTGGTTGAGGAAGTTTGTCATTCTGTTTTAATCCTTTTGGTAGTTCCACACCACAAATTGTTCGTTTACCGGCTTTGTATTCTCTCCAAGCATGTCCAGCTAAGTAACCTCTTACCACAAACTCCACCGCATATGGTTTACATTTTAAGCCAACTGTTGCGTGTGGATCTGGTGAAGAAAGTTTCCAGTTTTTGACAATATATGCGGTGTCATCTAAGAATTTTGCTGCTATTTGGTTTAAAACTTGTCCTTTAAAGGGAATAGGCATAGGCAATACGTGGTCAAATGCAGAAATTCTGTCACTTGCAATCATTACTAGGTACTTTTCCCCGATAGAGTATACATCTCTTACTTTACCTCGCATAAAATTAACTTGATCCTTAAAATAGAAATTAGTTGAAATAAGCGTTTCTTGATCGATTGTGGTCATAAGATTTATATCAAAAATATATATTTTTATAGTTAACGATTAAATGGGAATTAGCTGTTTAAGTTTTCAAGAAATTCTAATGTGTTAATGTCGTCTGCAAAGTCTTGAAGATTAGGTGTTTGTGCATTGCCTAAATTCACATTCGAATAAGTAGAAGAGTTACCCACAATACATTGAATTTCTTGATTGTTTTGATCTAAGAATTGTTCAATTTCTTCTAATGAGTTGTAATGGGCATAATTAATACATGCGAGTGGAGCATTTAAATCTTTTCTATGTTTATATAAGGCAAAGCCGTTATCCAAGTGTTGCTCATTGTTCATAAGCAAGATAGCTCTATGATAGGTATAATTGTTTGCAAACTTATTGTGATTCTTCAGATTGTTGTGCTTTTCAAAATTGTCAATTACCCTGGTTATATCCATATCTTGTGGTAGCAGAATTAATGAAACATTTCTGCATCCAAGTCCAAAATATTCAAATACGTCATTTGATAATAATTCTAATTCTTCATCGGTTTCATTTCCGCTTAAAATTGCCAGAGATTTTCTGTTTTTTCGTAAAAGGTTAGGAATATCCTTAAAATAATATTCAAAATATTTGAACGAGTTGTTACTTCCTGTAGCTATTGCAGCTTCAATATTGGTGAGTTTGTCCACAACTGTTATAAGAGTATCAAATTCTTTATGATGATCGATTAGAATGTTAACTATCTCCTTAATTACGTGCTCATCTTCAGAAGAAGGTTTAATAATCGCTTTGTTACCAGATAAAAGCACACAGATTAGATCATGAAAGCCAACCAAAGGAATATTCCCTGCCATAATAATACCTACTTTTCTGGGATTAATTGAGTATTGGTATGGCTTTACAAAGGCACTAAGACTTTCTTTAGTTAGAGCCTCTTTCCAATAGCCAATGGATTTCCAATAGTTAGATTCTGTTAACCAATTATTTTTAACATAGGTTTTAAGTATGACTGATTTAAGAGCTTCATTGCTTTCATTTAAAAGAGTCCCCACGTGAACAAGACTATCAATAATCTCAGATCTTTTTAACATAAATGTGCCGCAAATGTTAAAAATCTTTACAAGCTTTTAATACTTCTGTGATATAATTGTTGAACTTAAAACGCATTTTTGAAATTATGTCATGGAGAAAACTAGAAGGAGAAGCATTAAAAAATAATATTAGTACAGAAGTTGAAAATGCACTAGAGCGAGAAAAACACAATAGAATAAAAGTTTGTATTGGGTCTGATTCTCAAGTAAAAGGAGATATTACAGAGTTTGCAACAGCAATGGTATTCTTAAGAGAAGGGAAAGGTGGATTTGTTTTTGTAAATAAATATATATCAGAGCATAGATTTAGTATTAAAGAAAGAATGATTCAGGAAGTGTCTGATTCTGTGCAATTTGCATACGAAATATGTCCAATTTTAGATAAGTATAATGTTGAGCTTGAAGTACATGCGGACATTAATACAGACCCAAATTTTAAGAGTAATGTAGCGTTTAAGGAAGCTATGGGGTACATTTTAGGGATGGGATATGCCTTTAAGGCTAAACCAGAAGCCTTTGCAAGTACATATTGTGCAGGTAGGGTGGTGAGTTAAATTTCATATTTGTAGTATGAAATCTTTTTATTTTCTATTATCGTTAATTTTTGCGGGGTATGTCTTTAATGCACAGTTAGAGACTGTGGTTAGAACAGTTGAAAATGATATAAATAATAAACCTTTAAAACTTAATGTCGAGATTTGAAATTTACGATGTTACCAAGATGGCAATGTTTGGGGTAAGTGAAAATGACCTTTTATAATTTTTGGCTCAAAACATTATTTATCCAGTTTTTGCTACGGAAAATAAAGTTACTAAAATAAATATGCGAAATGGAGAAGCTAAGGTAAGAATGCGTTTTAGATTGCCTGTAAGCTTTAAAATATGAGAATATCATTGATTCTTTGTGTATTCTTGTTTTGCAATTCTTTAAAGATATAGGCTCAAGATTTTATAGAGTTACTAGAACAGGCAGCAGAGTTTATTTATGGTAACGATTCTTTACTCAATTTTATTAAATCACATCTAGAAATTCTTGCAAAATATGAAGGTGCTAATCTAAAACAAACTATTATGTTAAGTTTTAGTATAGATACTTCAGGAATCGTTATAAACATAAATGTACTGGGTAAAAACAAAGATTCCATCTTTGCTAACGAAGGAATTAGAGTGCTAATGTTAACCTCAAGTAATTAGTTACCGGCATTTAGTGGAATTCACAAAATAAAAATGAGCTATAGGTAACCCATTACATTAAATAATCAGCTTGAAACAATGAACGAATTATTAAGCGATTCAATCTATACATCTTTTGAAGTAACACAACCTGCGACTTATAAAGTAGGTTGGGATAGTTTACAAGCGTCTATAATTAGAAATATGGAATATCAATAGTGCTGGATTAACTTGTGGTTATTGGATAGTTACAACTGAAATTATAGTTGATAATAATGGTGCTTTATCAAACATAAAAATTCTTGATTTTACTTATGGCATATCAGAAGGTACACTTTCTTCAATAATCAATGCTATAAAACTAACTAGCGGAAAGTTGAGTTGTGCTTATAAAAATAATAAGCCTGTAAAAATGAAAGTTAGGGTTCCTGTGACATTTAGAAATACTAGCCTACATTAGAATGGTTAAATTCGCAGCGTTTAAAACAAATTAATTAGATTTTGGCGAGAATAATGGCTCTAGACTACGGAGCAAAAAGAACAGGAATAGCTACTACAGACCCTTTGAAGATTATTGCTAGTCCGCTAATCACGGTTCAAACACCAGATTTAATGGACTATCTAACGAAGTATTTTAAAACAGAAGATGTAGAAAGTATTGTTGTTGGACAACCAACAAGACACGATGGAAGTTATTCTCCCATTGAAGAAAGAATTCTAGAATTTATCGCAAATTTTAAAAAGAACCACCCCTCAATTGTAGTTCACAGAATTAACGAAATGTATTCTAGTAAAGACGCCATGCAAGCTTTGATAAAAAGTGGTGTAAAGAGAATGCAACGTAGAGATAAGAAATTATTGGATAGCACTGCAGCAACCTTACTTTTGCAAGAATTTTTATACGATTAATGATTTATCCAATAAGAGCATACGGAGACCCAGTTCTAAGAAAAGAATGTGCCGAAATTGAAGCTTTTGACGAGAATTTACATAAGCTAGTTGAGGATATGTTTGAAACGATGGATGCTAGTGATGGTGTAGGTCTAGCTGCACCTCAAATTGGTAAAACATTAAGATTGTTCGTAATAGACTCTACACTTTTCAATGAAGAAGATAATTCTGGTGTTAGGCAAGTGTTTATTAACCCTATAATTGAAGAGGAGGAAGGTGATGAATGGGCTTTTGAAGAAGGTTGTTTAAGCATACCAGATATTAGGGAAGATGTTGTAAGACCACCTAAGCTTACTATTTCTTACCAAACAATTGAAGGTGAAGAAGTTACCAAGCACTTTAAAGGAATGAGTGCACGGGTAATACAACACGAGTATGACCATATTGAAGGAGTTTTATTCGTAGACCATATTTCGGCATTTAAAAGACAATTACTAAAAGGTAAATTAGCAAATATTACCAAAGGGAAAGTAAACGTTCGTTATAGGATGAAATTCCCTAAAAGAAGATAATGTTGAATTATCTAAAGGCTTATAGGCCATTGAATATAATTTTTATTGCTCTAGCCCAATGGCTAGCTTCCTATTATTTAGATTTTTCTGCATCTCGCGAGTCTATTAAGTTAGGAGGTGTTTACTATTTAATATTAGGAACAGCAGCTTGTGCTGCTTTTGGATATTGGACGAACGATTATTTTGATGTTATAAGAGATAGAATAAATAAGCCGGGGAAAAACTGGGTTGGCAGATTAAACAAGTATGCCATATGGTCTCACTTATTACTGTTCATCTCAATTGCATTGTATTGTGGTAATGCGTTAGGAGTATGGTTTGTGGGGCTATTTATAATTACTTTAATAACTCTTGTAGTTTATAATATTTGGTTAAAAGATATAGCAGGTATAGGAAACTTACTAATTGGTGCATTAAGCTTTATTAGTATTTACTGTATTCAGTTTCTATTTAAAGAAGTAGATAAACTTTTGTTGTTGCATTTTGCAACTCTAGCAGGAATGTTAAATTTTAGCAGAGAAATTGTAAAAGATGCTGAAGATTTAAAAGGGGATAGTGAAAGTGGAGCTAACACTCTACCTATTGTTTTTGGAATAAGAAATGCCAATTTAGTAGTCTATGTAATACTGCTGTTTACTATATCTTTTATGGTGGTTTCACTTATCAATCAAAATCAATATCTAGCAAAACCTATTAATTATCTGTACTTTATGTATTATGCATTTTTTGTGATTTTACCATTGTATTATGTAGCTGTGGAAGTACGTTATGCAAAAGAAAAATCTAAATATGCGTACATTAGCAAGGTGTTAAAGTATGTAATGTTTACAGGAATTCTCAGTATTTTATTCTTTTAATATGCAATTATTACTTGGTTCAAATTCACCTAGGCGAAATGAGTTATTGGCTCAAATGGGATATGAATTTACAAAGGTGGTAATTAACTGTGACGAAAGCATTGATGAAGGTCTAAAGCCAGAAGATGTTGCAGAATATCTAGCTATTAAAAAGTCTTCAGAATATTCAGGTTTAACTAAAACCCAAGTTTTATTAACTGCGGATACTGTAGTTATTTGCGATTCTAAAATTTTGAATAAGCCTAGAAATTATAATGAAGCCTTTGAAATGCTAAATCTGCTTTCTAATAAAGATCATAAAGTTATCACAGGTGTTTGTTTAAAGTCCAACAATAAAACTATTTCATTTAGTGAAGTTACAGAAATAGCTGTAGATGCATTGACTAAAAAGGAGATTGAGTACTATTTAAAAAACTATAAACCATTTGATAAAGCAGGTTCTTATGGAATCCAAGAATGGTTTGGTATTTGTAAAATTTCAAGCATTAAAGGTGATTATTACAACGCAGTGGGTTTGCCTTGCAATGCGTTATTTAAACGTTTAAATAAAGATTTTAAAGTTAATGTTTCCTAAAATTTTTAGCCTTATGTTATTGCTTTTTTGTAAGCAAAGTTACGCACAAAAACATGTAGACATTATTGTTGGCACTTCTTTAGAAACAAATTACACTGGCTATAACATTTCCTTAAATTCAACTTTTGTTTATTCTAAAAGTGCTATTGGTGTGGGTGTTAATTATAACTTATCTGATGGTTTTATAAACAATCCGGTAATCGGATTTGAATTCGATTATAAATACAAAATAGTAGATAATAAAAAATGGTCTTCGTGGGTGGGGGGTGATTACTTTCATCAAAAACCAATAAACAATTTAAATATCGATGCTTTATTTTACACTTTTACCCAAAAGCTTAACCTGCTTAATAACTTTTTTTTGGTTAACCATTTGGGCTATGGAGTGGCAATTGAAAGTACCAAACTATCTGGACGAAAGGTTACTTCTAATAGTATAACTGGTTTATTTAATCTAGGATGCGAGTATCAATTCTAATTATAATTATAAGCTTACTTGGTTGTAATAAGAGCAGTGTTGTAACCAATAATGTTCTTGTATATGGACATGCTGGCCTAGGGTTTGATGTGTTGAACTCTCAATATCCAATAAACTCTATGGCAGCTATAGAACACGCCTTCAACTTTTATAATTTGGATGGGGTAGAAGTTGATATTCAATTTACTAAGGATGGAGCTGTATTTTTGTATCACGATCAATTTCTTGAAACAAGTACTAATTGTGCTGGAGAGATTTATAATCTAAATAGGTCAGCTATTGTCAATTGTCGATATCGGAAACAATTTCAAAATGCAAATTCTCCTTTTTTAATTGAATTGGATAGCTTGTTAAACAGATTTCAAAAAAATTGGCCCAAGAAAAAAATTAGTTTAAACGTACAAGACAGATTTGCCTCCAATACTGATTTAAGAAAACTCGCGGAACTTTTGATTAGTAAAATAAAATCATACGGGCTTGAAAATAATTGCAATATTGAGTGCTCGAATATTGATTTCGTGAGTGCAGCCAAAACTGAAGGCTCAGAAATAAAATCTTATCTTGTAGAAAGGTTAAATAATAGGGTTATTGAACTTATCATTAAAAGAGACTTAGACGGTATTGTTACAAGCCACACTGATTCAGACAGTGTTTTGCAAGAGAAGTTGAGCCTCAATGGAAAAGATGTTGTTCTCTACGGTCATCTTATTCAGAAAGATTATACCACTTCTAGTTACAATGGGGTTGTGGCTCTTCAGGTGGATAATGCTCTTCAAGCATTAAAATACCTTAATAGAGATTAACTTGCCTGCAAATTAAATAACGCTGCATAATCCAGTAGGTTTTCTCTTAATTTTCTCCTCGCGACAAAAATCCTGGTTTTTACAGTGCCTATTGGGATATTTAGCTTCTCTGCTATTTCGTGATATTTGAAACCTAGGGTGTTCATTTCAAACGTAATTCTTAAATCAGTTGGTAACTTATCTATAGCTGTTTCTATATCTTTTCTTATAAATTTAACTTCTCCTTGGTTGAAGGTGTTGTAAGTTTTAGCCGAATCGATAATATACTGTTCCTCTTGAGTATCCATAAAAGAATTACGTTTAGTATTACGTCTATAGTTATTTATAAAACTATTTCTCATTATTGTAAACATCCAACCTTTTAGATTGGTGCCTTCTTTAAATTTTGATGAATAAGACAATGCTTTGAAGAAAGTTTCTTGAACTAAATCGTTTGCATCATCCATGTTGTGAGTAAGCTGTAATGCATAATTTCTTAGCATATCCTCATACTTGTAAATCTTGTTTCCGAAAGTTGATAATTGTTCCATTTGTTTAATGATTTGGTTCAAATATATAACAAATGTGTGTATGCACATCAAAAAATGTTTAACAAAATGTGTTTTTTGTTAAACAAAACATTAACATACTGTATTACAGCGATTTATGTAGATATAATAAATACTTATAGCTGTATAAGTGCACCTATGTATCATTTTTTGCATTAAATTTTAACAAATGTTTCTAAACAAACTATAAATTTCGATGTTTGCTTAATTAATGATAGTTTCTGTTAGTAGGATAGAACGTTTTAACTCTGCACACAGGTTGCATAACCCTAATTGGAGCACAGAGCGTAATGCAAACTTTTATGGTCTTTGTAATAATGCAAATTACCATGGACATAATTATAAATTGATTGTAACCGTTACAGGGGAAGTAGATAGAGAAAGTGGTTACCTAATAGACATTAAAGATTTAAAGACCATAATAAGAAGGATTGTAACAGATCAATTTGACCATAGAAATTTAAATTTGGACGTACCTGCATTCAAAAACTTAATTCCTAGTGCGGAAAACATTGCATATGTTATATGGCACGATTTAAGGACAGAAATAGACTCGACATTAGACCTAAGAATAAAACTATTTGAAACAGAACGAAATTTTGTAGAATATGAAGGAAAATAAAGATTCAGAAATAGAGATACAACACATAGCTTCTTCCATAGACACGCCATTGCGAGACGATGCTTTTGAGCTTACAGATGAAGAGAAGATTAAAAAGATAGAAGATTGTTTTAAATCAATAATGGAGACCTTAGGGCTTGATTTAACGGATGATAGTTTATCTCAAACACCACAACGAGTAGCTAAAATGTACGTTAAAGAGATTTTTAGTGGCTTAAACCCACAGAACCTTCCCTCAACTACATTATTTGAAAATAAGTTTAAGTATAGCCAGATGCTTGTAGAGAAAGATATATCTGTTTATTCGATGTGTGAGCACCATTTTGTGCCAATTTTTGGAAAGGCACATGTAGCTTACATTGCAAATGACAAAGTTATTGGTTTGTCCAAAATCCACAGATTGGTTAAGTACTATGCTAAAAGGCCTCAAGTTCAAGAAAGGCTAACAAGGCAAATAGCTGAAGCACTGAAAAAAAGTCTCCAAACCAATGATGTGGCGGTTGTAATAGATGCTAGGCACATGTGCGTAGAATCTCGTGGAGTTGAAGATGTAACTAGCTCAACGGTTACAGCGGCTATTTCTGGTCAGTTTCAAAAAGAAGCTACACGTATGGAATTCTTAAGATATATAGGAATGAGTTAGAATTAACTTCATTTTAGGTGTTAACAGAAAAGTGCTCCTCTTGAAATAGACAAATTATTGTATTTTTTTAGTTCGTAATACTAAATTTGTTCACTTAGCTATGCGTAGAATTTTTATTATTTTCTCCTTATCATACTGTATTTCCTTAATGGGGCAATCCTCAAATATATATGAAGTACAATCAGGTGAAAAATATTGGAAAAACAGAAAACCTTTTGAGGGATACTGGCAACAAGACGTTCATTATAAAATATCTGCGAGTATTAATGATGTTGAAGAGTCAATAGAAGGTATCGAAAAGTTAACGTATTACAACAACAGTCCAGATACCTTGAATGAGATTTACTTTCATTTATATCAAAATGCATTTACACCAAATAGTTATGCTCACAATCTAAGAAAATCAGGAAAAATAAAAACTACATTTGGGGAACATGAATTAAAAGGAGTAGGGACGGATATTGCCGAACTACTAGTAAATGGTACTTCGATTAAGTACACAATTGATAACACCATTTTAAAAATCAGTTTAAATCAGCCTTTACTTCCGAACCATTCTCTTGATTTTGAAATTTGGTTTGAAACATTTTGGGATAAACAAGATGGTGGAAACATGCGAAGGAGAATGAAAACTTTCAAGCATCATAATGTTACACATTTTGATGGAGTTCACTGGTATCCAAGAATTTGTGTGTATGATAGAAAGTTTGGTTGGACTACGGATCAACATCTAGGTAAGGAGTTTTACGGAGATTTTGGGATTTTTGAGGTTGAGCTTCAGTTTCCAAATCAATATGTTGTTGAAGCAACTGGAGAACTAGAAAATAGAGAGGAAGCACTTCCAAAGGAGTTAAGGCAAAAGTTGGACATTAAAAACTTTAGATCAAGAACACAAACTGAAATATCCAAACCAATTATTGCAAACGGAACCACTAAAACTTGGAAGTACAAAGCAATCAACGTTCATGATTTTGCATTTACTGCTGATCCTACCTATAGAATAGGAGAGGCGGAGTGGGAAGGCATTAAATGCATAGCTTTAGTACAAGAACAAAATGCACATGGATGGCAAAAGACTGCAGATTATGTAAGTAAAGTTGTCAAAACCTATTCTGAAGAAATTGGCATGTATGGTTATCCTAAAATTGTTGCAGCTGATGCAAGAGATGGAATGGAATATCCCATGTTAACCTTAAACAGTGGAAATTGGCCCGGACATAGATACGTGATTGCCCACGAGGTTGGCCATAATTGGTTTTTTGGTATGATTGGGAATAACGAAACGTATAGAGCTAGTTTAGATGAGGGTTTTACTCAGTTTTTAACTGCTCTAAGTTTGAAGAAAATTGGCAACTTAGACTACTATCAAAATCCAATTGACAAGGGGGTAGTTTTCAATCGTTATCTAAACCATGCTGTAAATGATAATAATGCTACATTAAACACACATTCAGATCATTTTAATTCTGCAGAAAGGCACGGAGGTGGTTATGGCCAGGTATACTTCAAGACAGCAAGTATGCTTTATAACCTGCAGTATGTTCTTGGTGATGAATTGTTTAGTGCAGCTTTAAAGAATTATTTTAACCAATGGCAATATGCTCACCCTTATTGGGAAGATTTTAAAACATCGATAATTCAATATACAAAAGTAGATCTCAATTGGTTTTTTGATCAATGGTTAGAAAGCAATAAAACCATTGATTACAGGATTAAGTCCATTAGACAAGCTAAAGACTCAAGTGGTAAAATTTCCCTCATAAGAAAATCCACGATGCAAATGCCACTAGATGTAGATGTTGTTTTTGCGGATGATAGTGTAGAACATCATTATATTCCAAATACATACTTTGTGAAATTATCAAAAGCCAAAAAACATAAAACTTGGATTGGATGGGATCAGCTTAATCCAATTTACACCTTTAATACAACCTCAAATAAAAAAATAAAAGATGTCATTATTGACCCTTCAGGAAGAATGGCGGATGTAAATAGATTAAATAACAAGAAAAAAAATAGATTAAACTTTAACTTTTCCAAATACCAGCGGGTTAATGAAGATTATGATGCATACAATTTGAGGTGGCATCCAAACATATGGTACAATGGCAATGACGGATTGAAGTTTGGCATAGAACTCTATGGTGTATATTTTGGAAACAAGCACAAAGTAAATTCCTCATTTTGGTATAATTCACAATTGTTTGCACGAGAAAATGGTAATAGCTCAAACCCGTTTTCCTATAAGCTAGATTACGAAACTAGGATAGGGGAAAAGATGGATTTAATACTAAGTAGTCGACATCTTGATGGTGTGATATTAAACAAAGTAGGTGTCACGAAAAATATAAATAGTAGTTCTCTTGAGATTTTTGCTAAATCTATAAATAGGTCAACACGATCAGACGTAAACTACCTAATATACAGAGACTTATGGAGCCCAGCTGAATGGAATAATACGCTTAATTTAAAGTGGAATAAAAAGATAAAACACTTCAATGGTCAATCTAATATCCTTGTTTCAACGCGAGGATCATATCTATGGTCTAGTTACAATTATGCTCGTATTAATGCTGAGTACAAAAGAACTTTATCTGTAAATAAGTTTAGGGTAAGAACCAGGGCATTTGTGCAGTATGGAGTTGGAAATTATGCACCAGAATCTAAACTTATGCTGGCCGGAGGAAATAATGAGGAGATGATGGATAACGCATTAGTTAGGAGCATAGGGATTGTTCCAAAAGAATTTGAAGGTTACGGAAACACCTTTAATCACTTGCACTACAAAGGTGGTTTAAACCTAAGAGGTTATAGCGGCTATACCGCTATTAATGAGAATGATACCCGATCTTACGCCATTCATTCGGGAACAAGCGGCTTCGCTGGAAATCTTGAAATTGACTTTAGCCGATATATTTTACCCAAAACTTCCTTTAGAGGATTAAAACTAAATAGCTATTTATTTGGAGATGCAGGTTGGTTACAAAATAGCACATTGGGAAGTGGTTTAAGAGCAGATGCTGGTATTGGTGGGTCAATTACATTTATGTTTAATCAAAGGAATTACATTAAACCAATAACAATTAGAACGGATTTTCCTTTATTTGTTAATAGGATACCTGCTGCTGAGGACAAATATTTAGATTTCAGGTACTTAATTGGGATTTCAAAAGCATTATAGTTTATGATAGTAGGTAAAAATCTAAGCAAAAATTATGGAGATTTAGAGGTGTTAAAATCTGTTAACATAACTATTCAACCATCAGAAATTATATCCATAACTGGCCCTAGTGGTGCAGGTAAGTCAACGCTGCTACAGCTTTTAGGAACCCTAGACACCCCTTCAAGAGGCAGTGTTAGTTATAATAACAATGAAGTAAGTAAACTTGGTTCAAACAAATTAGCCGAATTTAGAAATAACAACATTGGATTTATATTCCAGTTTCATCATTTATTACCAGAGTTTACAGCTTTAGAAAATGTAAGTATGCCTGCATACATTGCAGGTAAAACAAAAAAGGAAGCTGCAAAACGGGCATCTGAATTATTGGATGTTTTAGGATTGAAAGATAGAATAAATCACAATCCAAATGAGCTTTCAGGAGGAGAACAGCAAAGAGTAGCAGTTGCTAGAGCCTTAATGAACAACCCTGAGGTTATTTTTGCTGATGAACCAAGTGGCAATTTAGATACGGAAAATGCAGAAGACTTACATCAACTTTTTTTAAAGCTTAGAAATGATTTAGGTCAAACTTTTGTAATTGTAACCCATAATAATGAATTAGCCAAACTAGCTGATAGGGTTATAAAAATGAAAGATGGACAAATTATTACACCATAGAATTTAGGCCTTCTAAAAAGAAAAAGGATATTTATTTCATTACATCTTTTAATTTTGCACCAATGAATATAGTGGTTAAAAACTTACCAAAAACATATAACGCACACTTTTTGGAAATGCTATTTGAGAAATTTGGCGAAATTACATCTGCAAAGGTGATTTATGATAGAGTTACAAGAGAGCCAATAGGGACAGGCTTTGTTGAATTTGAAACCGAGGAGGAGGGACTTAAGGCTATTGCTGAGTTAAACGGAAAAGAAATTCAAGGCCGAGAAATTTCTGTTGAAAAAGCTCGACCTCGAAGAGTAAATATTTGGAGCTAATTAAAGGTTTAAACCTTCAACATCAAACGTCTTCTTAGGGTTAATGCACATTACAGGTGTGTTTTGTGCATTACTCACAATCTGTTGAGCATACGTACCAACAAAAAAGTCAGTAAATTTAGCTTCTTCTTGTGTCATAATCATTATTAAATCAGCATCGTGTTCGTCTGCAAACTGCACGGTATCTTTTCCTAAGTGGTCTGGATATTTTCTGTCATCTAATAGTTTTACATCAAAATTTACACCATTGTCACGAAACACTCTCTCAACGTAAGCTTTATTTGCTTCAACTTTGTTTTTAAAGAATTTATCTGATTCTACTTCCATAATTACACGGATAGTTGAACCGAATTTTTTAGCGAATTTTATAGCCCATACTAACTTTTGCTTTGAAGATTTAGTTAAATCTATTGGTAAGACAATATTGTCAAAAGTGTGATTTGGTCTATGATCTTTAACCGCTATTACTGGCACAGAAGAAGAACTAATAACTCTTGTTGTAGTACTGCCTACAAACTGCTCCATACCATTTGCACCATTGGTTCCCATTACAATCTGATCGCAGTCAGTTGATCGAGCAACTTTATTAATAGTTTTATAAGGCTTTCCTTCTTCGATTAAAAGGTTAACAACGGCTTCTGGCCAGATGCTAATTATTTGATCTTTGTATTTATTAAGTCTTGTAGAAATTCCATCTTTTAACAATGATTTTTGATCATCATTCATAAATAAGGACTTCATCCCGCTTGATATAACATTTAGTAAGGTAATCTCATTATCAAAAAGCTTTGCCATTTCCACAGCATAATCAATTGCATTTTCCGAAGATTTAGAAAAATCAACTGGAACTAAAATAATATGATGTTTAGGTGTTTTTATATCTGTCATAAAAAATGTTCAAATTTGCATCAAAAGTAATATCCTTTTCTCTTGAAAACATTATCAGACAGTGAACTAATTCTTAACTCCGATGGTTCCATCTATCATCTTGGACTAAAGCCAGAGCATTTAACAGAAAATATTATAACAGTAGGAGACCAAGACCGAGTAAACATGGTGTCTGAGCATTTTGATGAAATTTCATTTGAAATACAAAGACGTGAGTTTAAAACCATAGGAGGGAGAATTGGTGACAGAAAAATTACGGTTTTATCTACCGGTATAGGAACAGATAATGTTGACATAGTTTTTAATGAACTTGCTTTTTTAGCTAATTATAACTTGGAAACAAGAGAACCGTTAAAAGTTAGAAAGAACTTAAACCTTATTCGATTAGGTACCTCTGGCAGCATTGCGAAAGAAATAGGTTTAAACGAGATTGTCTATTCTAAAAATGCAATTTCTATGGATGATCTATTTGTTTTTTATGCCAACAATTTTGATAAAATTGTTTTTGATGGTAGAAAATATGCAGTCACTGCTTGTTCTTCGGTGCTTGAAGAGAAGTTCAGAAGATATAAATCAGCGTTAACAATTACAGCAAAAGGTTTTTATGGGCCACAGTTTCGAAATTCTAGTTTATTGCCTAAGTATGGGCTAGAAGATATCTCAATTATTAAATTTCGAGATAATTATGTAGGCAACATGGAAATGGAAACTGCTGGTATATATGGTTTAAGTAGTTTATTAGGATTTAATGCCATATCCATTAATGCAATTCTGGCAGATAGATTAAGTGGAACGTTCAGTAAAAGTCCTCAAAAAGTAATTAAAAAGATGATTCTAGAGGCTTTAGAAATCATTCAAAGAATGTAGATATTGAGATTTATTTCGGATAGAACAAAACACTTAATTAAGGTCCAAAAAATTATTTAAAAACTTTTAAATAATCGTTTGGAAAAAAATTATTTACTATTACATTTGCAGCCGCTTAAGCGATAGGAAACTGATTCCGTAGCTCAGTTGGTAGAGCATTACACTTTTAATGTAGTGGTCCTGGGTTCGAGTCCCAGCGGGATCACAGAAAGCCTTCTCTCTTACGAGGAGGCTTTTTTATTGCCGCAAGTCAAAGTGAATCATTGTTCTACTATTTAAATATCAGTATCTTGCAAACTGTTTTATAGCAAAGCATCCGTAGTTCAACTGGATAGAATATCGGATTTCGGCTCCGAGGGTTAGGGGTTCGAATCCTCTCGGGTGCACAAGAGCTCTTACTATTTGGTAAGGGCTTTTATTTATTTTACACCACCCTCCTCATTGAAATAATTAATTTTTTTGAAATTAATTTTGTCTTTAAAAAGATACTTATATTTTTACACCTATGACAAATTCGTTTCCGTGGCTAAAAAGCTATCCTGAAAACATTCCACATACAATAGATCCTAAAAAATATAATTCGGTTGTTGCTTTGTTTGACATTGCAGTTGAGCGTTTTGGTGATAAAGTGGCATTTCAGAATATGGATGTTTCATTAACATACAATCAATTAAGCGATCAAGTAAATGCTTTTGCGTGGTATCTTCAAAACAAAACAAATCTTCAAAAAGGAGATAGAGTAGCTTTACAAATGCCAAATTTATTGCAATTTCCTATTGCCATGTTTGGAGTTTTAAAAGCAGGTATGGTTGCTGTAAATACAAATCCATTATATACCCCACAAGAAATGTTACATCAGTATAAAGATTCTGGTGCTAAAGCTTTAGTGATTTTAGAAAACTTTGCTTTTAATTATCAAAAAATAGAACAGGAATTAGGCATAGAAACAGTTATCGTAACAAGAATAGGGGATATGTTGGGCGGCTTAAAAGGAGGCATCGTAAACTTTGTTGTTAAAAACGTTAAAAAAATGGTGCCTAAATACAGCTTGGAAAATAGTGTTAAATTCAAGGATATTATGAGCGATTCTAAAGGCAAAAAACCTTCACCTGTGGATTTAAAACTTGAGGATATTGCGTTTTTACAATACACAGGTGGTACAACAGGTGTTTCAAAAGGAGCTATTTTGACTCACGGTAATGTTTGTTCTAATTTAACTCAAATTGATGCTTGGTTAACAGGAGTGTTTGCAGATGGTAAAGAGGTTGTAATCACAGCTCTTCCATTGTATCATATTTTTGCTCTTACTGCAAATTGTCTTGTTTTTGTTAATTATGGAGCTAAAAATGTTTTAATTACAAACCCAAGAGATATGAAAGCCTTTATGAAAGATTTAAAGAAAAATCCTTTTTCTTTTATTACAGGTGTAAATACCCTCTTTAATGGTTTATTAAATCAACCGGATTTTAAATCAGTTGATTTTAGTTCCTTAAAACTGGCTTTTGCCGGAGGTATGGCTTTACAGGATACCGTTGCTAATAAATGGCAAGAAGTAACAGATTCTCCATTATTAGAGGCCTATGGATTGTCAGAAACATCACCAGCAGCATCTATAAACCCAATTGATGGAACGCATAAAATTGGTACAATAGGTCTACCAATACCTGGTACAGATATGAAAATACTGGACGATGACAAAAATGAGGTTGCAGTTGGAGAAAGAGGCGAAATTGCTATAAAAGGCCCGCAAGTTATGGCGGGATACTGGCAAAGGGAGGAAGCTACTAAAGATGTCATGCACAATGGCTACTTTTTAACGGGTGACATTGGAATAATGCAGGACAATGGTTTCTTTAAAATTGTTGATAGGAAGAAAGAAATGGTGTGTGTCTCCGGGTTTAATGTGTATCCTAGTGAGGTGGAAGCTGTTATTTCTGATCACCCTAAGGTTTTAGAGGTGGGTGTTAGAAGTGAGCCTGACCCAAAAACAACAGAAGCTGTAATGGCATTTATTGTTAAGAAAGATGAAAGTTTAACAATTAGTGAGATTAGAGAGTATTGCAAAGAAAAATTAACGGCATATAAAGTGCCTAAAATAGTAGTATTTAGAGAGGAGCTACCAAAATCTAACGTTGGTAAAATCTTAAGAAGGTTGCTAGAATAGAACAAACCCTTATTTCTCGTGTAATTTTAGTTTAAATTCATTGGATGTAACAAGATAAGTTTAAATTTACAAACTATGTCTGAAAGGTTTAAATGGCTTGATAGTTACCCGTCTTTTGTGTCTGAAACAATTGATACAAAAAAATATAGTAGTTTGTTAGAGGTTTTTGATAATGCAGTTTCAAAATTTGGAGATCACGTTGCATTTCAAAATATGGATGTTAAGCTAACGTACAATCAGTTAAATGATAACGTAAATGCATTAGCGTGGTATATTCAAAACAAAACTGATTTAAAGCCAGGTGATAGGGTGGCTATTCAAATGCCCAACTTATTGCAATATCCTGTAGCAATGTTTGCCATTTTAAAAACGGGATTAATAGTGGTAAACACAAATCCCTTGTATACGCCAGATGAAATGCTTCACCAATATAAGGATAGCGGCATAAAGGGAATAATACTTCTTGAAAACTTTGCCAGTAATTTCCAAAGTATTGAAAACCAATTGAATGTTAGTACGGTAATAGTAACGCGTATTGGCGATATGTTAGGTGGTTTAAAAGGAGGTTTAGTAAACTTTGTAGTAAAAAGAGTTAAAAAAATGGTACCTAATTACGAGCTTAAAAACTCAGTTAGTTTTAAGACCATTTTAAAGCAATCTAGCGGTAAAATTCCAAAAGATGTTGCTATTTCTTTGAGTGATCCAGCATTTTTACAGTACACAGGAGGCACCACAGGTTTGTCAAAAGGGGCAACGCTTACACACGGTAATATGTGTGCTAACCTTGCACAAGCTGATGAATGGCTCACAGGTTTATTTAACGAAGGCGAAGATATAATCATAACAGCCCTTCCTTTGTATCATATTTTTGCTTTAACTGCTAATTGTCTTACATTTTTTAAGTATGGTTCAAAAAATGTGCTAATTACAAACCCAAGAGATATGAAATCTTTTATATCGGATATGAAGAAAAATCCATTTTCTTTTATAACTGGAGTAAATACTCTCTTTAATGGGATACTAAATCAACCAGATTTTAAAAATTTAGATTTTTCAAAACTTAAAATTTCTCTAGCAGGAGGAATGGCTTTGCAAGATTCTGTAGCTCATAAGTGGAAAGAGGTAACAGGTTCTAATGTTATTGAGGCATATGGCTTATCAGAAACATCACCTGCAGCAATAATGAATCCTACTGATGGCACGCATAAAATAGGTACAATTGGTTTGCCAATTTCAAGTACAGAAATCTTAATTTTAGATGATGACAAAAATCCAGTACCCAAAGGTGGAGAAGGAGAGATTGCAATTAAAGGACCGCAGGTAATGGCAGGATATTGGAACAAACAGGAAGAGACTGCTGAATCTATGTTTGGTGATTATTTCTTAACTGGAGACATCGGTGTTATGGATGATGATGGTTTCTTTTCAATTGTGGATAGGAAAAAAGAAATGATTTGTGTATCAGGGTTTAATGTGTATCCAAGTGAAGTTGAAGCTGTTATCTATAACCATCCAAAAGTGTTAGAAGTTGGGGTAAGAAGTGAACCTGACGAAAAATCGTCAGAAGCTGTTATGGCTTTTGTTGTAAAGAAGGATGATACACTAACCGAGCAAGAAATTAAAGATTATTGCCGTGAGCACTTAACTGCGTATAAAGTGCCTAGAAAAGTTGTTTTTAGAGACGAATTACCTAAAAGTAATGTAGGTAAGATTTTAAGACGATTATTAACCTAATTTAGAGTTACTTTTTTGAAAATGTTAACTTTAGCCTGAGATTCTGTCTCGGGCTTTTTTATTGAGTAAAAAGTCAATTGACGCCTTTACTTCATCAATAGTTATGTTAACAATGGTTGTGTTTTCCATGGTTTGATGCTTGTGACCTCTCGAAAGAAAATAATGATGAATTTTAACATTTTCCCCCAATGGATAAAATACTTCTTTAACTCCTGGGCCAAATAATGCAATTAATGGGGTATTTTGAGCAGAAGCAATGTGTAAAGGGCCACTTTCATTTCCAAGAAAGAGTCTTGCTCGTGAACATAAAGCAGCAAACTCTAGCAAGTTGAACAACCCAACAACATTTACATTGCGTTTGCTTTTTACCAATTCTAAGCAATCTATGTTAAGCTGATGATCTTCAGGACCTCCAACTAAAACACACGCTAAATTATACGTATTGTTAATGTAGTTAATGCACGCAGCAAACCTTTCAACTGGCCACCTCCTAGTTTCGTCTCTTGCTCCTAAGTGCATTATTACAAAGTCTCCAATATTTTCTTCTTTAATAAAACAATCAACTGTCTTAGTATCTTGATTGGATAGTGTTATCGAGTTATCCAATATTTTAGGAATAGTATTTATGGGCTCAATAACTTGTAAGTTGGTATGCAACTCATTTTTTTGGCCACCAAAAAATTTGTTCTTAAGTCTAATAGTTCCTCTATCTAATCTGTATTTTGGCTTAGTTTTCAGTGCATACTTTAGCGTTGATAAATCTCCACGTAAATCTATAATAAGGTCACAATCAATGTCCTTAGGGATTTCATTATTTACGCAACTAACATACTCTATATGTTTGAAAAACAGATTGTTAAATGACTTGCAGAATAGTGTGATTTTAGCGGAGGGGTAAAGTTTATGAATATTCTTAAAAACGTGCAATGAGGTCACCAAATCGCCAATTTCATCTAATTTTATAATAAGTATATTGCTAAAAGGAGCGTTTTTATTACCAATTAAATTGATGTATTTAGAAACAAACCAAGACTGAAGGTATAATAGTTTTTCGTTCAAAACTTTTTAACTTGCTTTTACAGGATATAAAGTTGGTCTACTTGGAGCAGCATCACTGACAAATGAAGAAATATTTAGTTTTAAAAGATATTCGCCATCTTTTATGTCTTTCGGTATAAATGCAAACTCTGTAATTGAGGCATCTTTTCTTGGATTATCTGGATAGCTCCAAAATATGTGATGAGCAGCTAATGCACCACCATCCCATTCTTTATCTACGCTTGGTAAATCTAGTATTAAATGCTTTATCCCAGCTGCAACAATTTGGGCCATGTCTTCCGCTAGAATATACGGAGCGTTTAATCCGCTATAATCCGTATTTAGTTTGCTCATTTTGTTAGGTAAAGTTCTAATTACTAAGCACTCATACTCGATTAATTCATCTAAATTTAAAGACTTAAAATCTAACACAAAATCACCGTTATGTTTTTTGCTTTTAAAGGTGTGAAGTTGGGTTTTGTAAAAGGTGTCAAGTATATAATCATTAACAAAAAAAGGTTCCGTAGAAATATGCCCCAAGCATTCTGTGTGTGTACTATTTCCGTGTGGTGTAAAAGTTATAGTTTCTAAGTTACAACCAGATCCATATTGTTTATTCCCAATAAAATCTCCGTCTTTATAAATTTGGTAATTTGCATTGGCTATGCCAAAGCTACTTACACCTTTTTCTCTAGCAACTTTTATCCCAATTTCTAAAGGTTGATTAAGATCAGCAGTATATTCGCTATTTTTATGTCTGAATTGAACATTCATCGAGGCAAAAATACTTTTTTGATGCTTTTAAAGTTAAGATTGAAGAAACTAAGGTTTAAATAATTTTTTCTATTGAAATTAAATAATTACGAAATAAAACGAGTTATAAAGGTTGTTCTCTTAGTCTTTGCATTTCTCATTGGTTTTTTCTCGTTATGGTATACAAATAATCTCGTTGAAAAACTAGAAGACCAGGAGAGGCAAAAAATACATACGTGGGCTAATGCAACTAAACTAATTGCATCTCCAAACTTTAAGGGAGATGTCAACTTTCTTTTCGAAATAATAGAGGAGAACTCTACCATTCCAGTAATTTTAACAGATGGAAATGGAGCTTTCGTAAACAGTAGAAATATAGACACATCTAAAATTAATATTCAAATAGAGTATAAAGGTGTTATTGCTAGGATGTCTAAAGATAACGAGCCTATAAAGGTGGAGTACCTAGAAGGGCAAAACTTAGTAGTATTCTATGAGAATTCTGTTTTATTAAATCAATTAAAGGTTTACCCGTATTTCCAGTTAGGTGTTATAGGGCTGTTTTTGGCGGTTAGCTATTTTGCTTTTAGTTATAGTAGAACCTCAGAACAGAATAAAGTATGGGCAGGTATGAGTAAAGAAACTGCCCATCAATTGGGTACACCTATTTCGTCATTGATGGGTTGGGTTGACTACTTAAAAGAATCAGATTTAAATATTCCATCCAAAGTGTTAATAGAAATGGATCATGATATGCAACGTTTGGGCTTAATTACGGAGCGATTTTCTAAAATTGGCTCAGAGCCTGTTTTAGAAAAGTGTAATCTATTTGAGGCTTTGCAAGAGAGTGTATCTTATATAAATTCTAGAACATCAAATAAGGTAGAAATAAGCATTAAAGACTCTAAAAGTTTTAAAAAGGTTGGTGTGAAGATAAATAAACCACTATTTGCTTGGGTAATAGAAAACTTATGCAAAAATGCTGTGGATGCAATGCAAGGAGAAGGGTCTATTTCATTTGTACATATTGAAAATACTTCTAAGGTTATTTTTGATGTTTTAGACACAGGAAAAGGTATTCCTTCTAATAAATTTAAAACTATTTTTAAGCCAGGTTTTACAACCAAGAAAAGAGGATGGGGATTAGGCTTATCATTAGTAAAGAGGATAATTGAAAACTATCATCAAGGCAGGATATATGTTAAGTCATCAGAAATAGATAAAGGCACTCGCTTTAGGATAGAGCTGAAAACTCATTAAATGTTTATATCTATATTAGAAATGATTATAGGCTAAGCAAGGCGATAGGCATATCTTTGCATTAAAGAAAAAAATATGGCATTAGAATTTTCAGATTCAAATTTCGAGGAAGAAGTATTAAGAAGTGACATTCCTGTTTTGGTTGATTTTTGGGCAGAATGGTGCGGACCTTGCAGAATGATAGGACCCATTGTAGAAGAATTAGCTACAGAATATGACGGTAAAATTAAAATTGGCAAGATGAATGTTGATCATAATCCAGGTGTACCTGGGAAATATGGTATTAGAAGTATTCCAACTTTATTAGTTTTTAAAAATGGCGAGCCGGTTGATAAAGTAGTAGGTGCAGTGCCAAAAACAAATCTTACATCAAAACTTGACGCACAGTTAGCGTAAGTAAAAATAGTATTCGTAATATTGAACGGTAAATCTCAGTAGAGATTTACCGTTTTTTTATGAAAATAAATAAAGAAGACATTTTAAATACCGGCAATCTTGAATTATTGGCCAAAAAAGCCGTAGAAGGTTTTATAACGGGTTATCACAAAAGTCCTTTTCATGGTTTTTCTGTGGAGTTTGCCGAGCACAGGCAATATAATAGTGGTGAATCTACTAAAAATATTGACTGGAAGTTGTTTGGCCGTACAGATAAGCTTTACGTAAAACGTTATGAGGAGGAAACTAATTTAAGATGTCAAATTCTTATAGATACGTCTTCCTCAATGCAAATAGAACATAAAGAAGGACTAAATAAGCTACAGTATGCTCTATGGTGCAGTGCGGTTTTGCTACAGTTGTTGAAAAAACAACGCGATGCGTCAGGATTGTGTTTTTTTGATAATATGATTATTGATTACACAAAAATAGCCTCATCCTCTAGGCACTATAAGGAGCTTATGTTTAAGTTAGAGCATTATTTAGAGTATAACAGTGAGTTTAAAAAAACCAATATATCAGATACACTACATTCAATTGCTAACCAAATACATAGAAGGTCTTTGGTTGTTTTGTTTACAGATTTTTTTGAAGACTCATCCAAAGTTGAAGAACTTTTTGATGCTATAAAGCATTTAAAGTATAACAAGCACGAGGTAATTGTTTTTCATACATTAAACAAAACTCAAGAACTTGATTTTCATTACCCTTCTGTGCCCATAACTTTTGAAGATGCTGAAACAGGTGAATCCATAAAAGTTCAACCTAATGAAATAAGAGATGTCTATTCTAAAAAGGTTTTAGAGTACACACAAAATATAGAGTCAAAAATGAATCAATACAAAATTGACTATGTTGTAACAGATACTTCAAAACCTGTGGAATATGCTATGATTCCTTTCTTGGTGAAGCGTAAGAAGATGAAAGTTTAACTTGTCAATCGTTTATTCATTGTTTTAAAAAACAGGGGAGGAATTAAGGAGATTAGCATCATTCCAGGGTATCCTGTAGGCAGCTGATTTGATTTAGGCATACTTTCCAATTCATAATATTCTTTTTGTGAGTTATGGTGATGGTGTGAGTGCCTTGTTAATTCAAATAAAAGATATCTTCCAAGTATGTGGTTGGAGTTCCAAGAATGAGTTTCATTAACCTTCTCAAACACCCCTGTAGCTATCTTTTTTCTTAATAAACCGTAGTGCTCAATATAGTTTATTGTTTCTAGTAAAAGTATTCCATATCCTGCACTTAGTACAAAAAATATGCACGCATTTGTTCCAAAAAAAGCATATACTCCAGCAATAAAACAAGCTTCAATAATGACGAAATGAATAAATTTATTGTGCAAAATAGGCCTTAGGTTAAGTTTGTTAACTCGCAGTTTTTCAATGTTGTATGCAGATATAAAGCTGTTGTAAATGCACCTTCTCCAAAAACTATAAACTGATTCATTTTTTAACGCTGTTGCTGGGTCTTGTTTAGTACCTACTCTTTTATGATGACCTCTGTTGTGCTCAATAAAAAAGTGCATATATAAAGAAGTCATTAACAAAATTTGAGCAAGAAATTGTTTCCATTTACAATTTCTATGTCCCAACTCATGGGCAACATTAATTCCGTAAACACCACAAATAATGCCCAAGGTAAACCAAGCTCCAATGAGTTCTATTGTAGAAAGAGAATTAGTGCTTATTAAGTTGAGGTAGACATAGAGTATATATATATTAAGGGGCACAATGAGAATAGGTACCAGAGAGTTAGGTAATTTTCGTTTCACTTTAACATTGTTAGATATTGGAGGTAAAAAAAGCTCTAATAATGGAATTATTACAAATGAAAATATAAATAAAAAATAGAACGATAATCCCTTGTAATGTGCAGATAATAAGGCTATTATTCCGAAAACAAAACTTGGTAAATAGCAATAAAATGAGGATAATTTGTGGCTTGAATTCATCTAAATTAGTTTAAATTTGTGTCTCTTATCCGCTAAGGAAATCATGAGCGAGTTAAAGGATTTACTACAAAGTAAAAATAAAAATTCATCACTTCTTAATGTTATAGAGATAAGTCCATCCTGTTTAGCAATTAAGGATTCTGAACTGAATTATGTTTATTGCAATGAAGCCTATAAAAAATTATTTGGCATTAAGAAAGGGGTAGTAAATGATTTTGATTTTTTAGACCCCATATCTGCATTTGAATTAAGCAAGAGTGATTTAAACCAGCTTAACTTAGAGGATTTAGGAGACTTTGAAAAAGAACTAACTCTTAAAAAATCAAAAATTAAAGTTCAAGCACGTTTCTCTTATTCAATTTTAGAAGAAGAAAATGAAAAATTTTTATTGATTAGTGCAGTTGAACTACAAAATTTTGGCGGATTAAGCGAAGTTGATAAGTACAAAGAAATTTTAGACAAGACCAATTCTGAACTGGATCAGTTTGTATATAAAACTGCCCACGATCTTAGGGCTCCTATAACTAATCTAATTGGACTTATAGGCTTAATGAGAAATGAATCAAACCCCAAAGTATTGGCATCCTATTTTGATTTGCAAGAAACAAGCCTTAATAAATTAGATAATTTTATTCAAACAATAACAACATACACTAAAAATACAAGGTTGCCAATTAAAATTTCAAAGATTAATTTTAATCAGCTAATAGACAGTGTTTTAAATGATTTTTTGTACGTGCAAAACTCAGATAAGCTTGTTAAAATTGTTAAAATTGATGCAATTCCAGATTATTATTCTGATAAACTGAGAATTGAAATTATCATAAAAAATTTATTGTCAAACAGCTTACAGTTTATTGATACTAGCAAAAAGAAATCAATCGTTAAAATATCAATTGGTGTAACTAATAAATTTATTGTAATTTCTATACAGGATAATGGATTAGGCATTGACAAAGAGGTAATTCCAAAAGTTTTTGATATGTTTTATCGAGGTAATAACGTATCAAAAGGTTCTGGATTGGGGCTTTATATTGTTAACGATACTATAAATAAACTCAATGGTAGAATTGAATTAATGTCTGAAAAAGGTGAGTACACAGAGTTTAAATTATATTTACCGAATCTTTTGCCTAACTAAATTAAAATGATATTTTTAATTGACGACGATCCAATACAAAATTTATTAACTAGTCAGCTTATTGAAAATGCTAACTTAGGAAGAGAATTTAGAATTTTTAATAATGGTCTGGAAGCATTAGATATTATAAAAAGTGGTGTTACTCCATCCGTAATTTTGCTAGATATCAATATGCCAATTATGGATGGTTGGGAATTTTTGGAGCATTATACAAAAGAGGATACTGCCGCAGAAGTTTATATACTAACGTCTTCGTCTAGTGGAATTGATCTTGCTAAAGCGGATCAGTTTGCTTGTGTAAAAGGCTACTATACAAAGCCCATTAATATTTATACAATAAAAGGAATTTTTGAATCTGATGGATAAAAAAAATCCTGAGTAAAACTCAGGATTTCCAAGCGGAGAAGGAGGGATTCGAACCCCCGGTACGTTTCCGCACGCTGGTTTTCAAGACCAGTGCATTCGACCACTCTGCCACTTCTCCCAGCGACTTATTACTCTTCAAAAAAGATTTTTTTCATACCTCTTTTTTATAAAGTGGTGCAAAAATAATCCAATACTTATCTTAACAAATATTTAATTAATTTTTTTTATGAAGCTATATCTATGCTTTTATTTAGCTTAAATCCAATAAGCACAACGAAGCAGTTAAAGAATATAAGAACCATAATAACCATTAAAGTACCAACCGAACCATATAGCTTATTATATGAATTGAAATTCTCTACATAAATGCTGAAACCATAGGTGGTAATGAGTGATAGTATGGTTGCTATTGTGCTGCCTGCAGAAAAGAATCTCCATTTAACTCCCCTGCTAGAACCAAAGTAATACAAAGAACTATATATAAGATAAACCAACATAAAGGTTAATAGATACTCTAAACCTGCAAGTAAAATTCTAAATATGGATTCGTTTAAGCCAGTTCTTCCTTGTAAATATTCAAATGAATATCTAAAAGTTATAGAAACTAAAATTGTGGTTAATAATATACTCACTACCAAAAACAAGATTCCTGTACTTTTTACCCTGATGTTAAACCAGCTTCTTTGTAGCTTTTTTTCAACTCCCATGTCAAAAGCAGAAATCATTGTTGCAAATCCATTGCTTGCAAAATAAAGAGCAGCTAAAAACCCAAATGAAAGTAGGCCCGCATTTTGATTGTTAATAATGTCTTGAATTGTTTCGTTTAAAAAATTAAATGCGTTGTCTGGTAAAAATACATTGATTAAATCTGTAATTTGTTCCTGCAAGTCAGCAATTGGTAAATACGGGATTAATGTAAACAGAAATATGACCAAAGGAAAGATTGCTAAAAAAAAATTAAAGGCCAATGAAGACGCTATTAAACTTAAATCTTCTTCAAATAACCCGCTAACAAAAAACTTACTTACTTGATAAATTGATTTACCTTTTAATCCAGGTAAGCTAACATTCTTCAATCTATCGTCTAGATATAAATCCAAACGTTTCAATTTGCGAATAATATTTATTTTATGTTTCACAGAATTCTTCTGCAAATAACATTAAATAAATAGTTTTGCCCCAATTTTATTACTATGCCTAAAGTACACAACTTTTCAGCAGGGCCAGCTATTTTGCCACAAGAGGTAATTGACAATTGTGCTGCTGCACTTAAAAATTTCAGTAACACCGGACTTTCTTTAATTGAAGTATCTCACAGAAGTAAGGAATTTATGTCTGTAATGGACGAAGCTAAAAGTCTTGTGAAAAAACTTATGAAACTGAGCGATGATTATGAAGTGTTATATCTGCAAGGTGGTGCAAGTACGCAATTCCTTATGCTTGCAATGAATCTATTAGAGACTAAGGCAGCTTATTTAAATACAGGAACTTGGGCAAGTAAGGCAATAAAAGAAGCTCAAATTCTAGGAAATGTAGAGGTTTTAGCGAGTTCTAAGGATAGAAATTTTAATTATATACCAAAGGATTACTTAATAGAGAACAGTTACGATTATTTTCATTGTACGTCAAACAATACTATTTCAGGAACGCAAATGCATTCTTTTCCAGACTGTCCTGTACCTTTGGTTTGCGATATGAGTTCTGATATATTTAGCAGAACTATAGACTACACTAAATTTGATTTAATATATGCAGGTGCTCAAAAGAATATGGGACCGGCTGGAACAACTCTAGTAGTTATTAAAAAAGATATTCTTGGAAAAGTAAACAGGCAAATACCAACTATGCTCAAATACGATACTCATATCAGTAAAGGTTCTATGTTTAATACACCAAGTGTTTTTGCCGTATTTGGTTGTAACGAAACTTTAAAGTGGATTGATTATCAAGGGTTAAGTGTAATTGAAAAATTAAATATTGAAAAAGCAAATATGCTTTACAACGAAATCGACAATAATGATTTGTTTATTGGAACGGTTGAAAAAGAAGACCGATCCTTAATGAATATTACATTCCTTCTAAAAGATGAATCGTTAAATGAACAATTTCTTGCTGCTGCAACAGAAGCTAATATTAGTGGAATTAAAGGGCATAGATCCGTTGGTGGGTTTAGGGCGAGCACTTACAATGCCTTGGAAAAAGATAGTATCGAAGCCTTAGTAAATGTAATGCAAACGTTTAAATAACCGTAAAATGAAAATATTAATAAATGATGGACTTCATCCTGCAGGAATAGAATTGCTTGAAAAGGCGGGATATAAAATAGACACAACTAATGTCCCTCAAGAAGACCTAAATAATACATTAAATAATTATGATGTAATTCTTGTAAGAAGTGCAACAAAGGTTAGAGAGGATAATATTAATAATGCACCTAATTTAAAGTTAATTGGAAGAGGAGGAGTAGGCTTAGATAATATTGATGTTGAGTATGCCAAATCAAAAAATATTGCAGTATTAAATACTCCAGCAGCTTCTAGCAGATCTGTTGCGGAATTGGCAATAGCTCACCTTTTTTCAATTGTAAGATTTCTACCTAAGGTCAATAAGAAAATGGCAATTGACGGGGTTGGTGATTTTAAATCTTTAAAGAAATCAGCCTCCAAGGGCATTGAGCTAAAAGGTAAGACATTGGGTATTATTGGTTTTGGCAGAATAGGAAGAGAAACAGCATCCATTGCATTGGGTTGCGGTATGAAAATAGTAGCGTTTGATCCTTTCTTGAAAGAAGGTGTAGTAACCTTAAGCCTTCATCCAGAATACCAAAATGATTTTAACCTTAATGTTAAAACAATAACCAAAGAAGCATTATTAAAACAATCAGATTTTATAAGCTTACATATACCAGGAGGGCAGGGATATGTGCTCGACCAATCAGAATTTGACTTAATGAAAGATGGTGTTGGTATAGTAAATTGTGCTAGGGGTGGGACTATTTGTGAAGATGCACTTATAAATGCAATAAATGCAGGCAAAGTGGGTTATGCAGCTACTGATGTTTTTGAAAATGAACCTCCAAGGGATGAAAGAATATTGCGAATGGATGAAGTAGGTTTAAGTCCACACATTGGAGCTTCAACTAAAGAAGCTCAAGAGAGGGTAGGCGTGCAATTAGCTGAACAAATTATAGCATATTTTAGTAAATAATGCCCAAGGTTTATCCTTTTAAAGCACTTAGGCCAGTACCTGAGTTTGTAGGTAAAGTGTCGGCCAAATCTTCTGATTTTGCAAATCAGAATCAACTTGCTGAAGAAATAAGAACCAATCCATACACTTTTCATCATGTAACTAAAAATCACTTAAATTATAGTGGTGCATTTCAAGAACCTGAAAAGTTTCTACCTTTTGCCGCACGTTTCATTCAAGAAATGAAGCAAAACAAAATCTTGATTAAGGAAGAACTTGATGCGTATTATTACTATGAACAAACAAGAAAAGACGGAAAAAAATTTAGAGGAATAATTGCTTTGTGTGATTTAAACGATTATAAAACCAATACAATAAAAAAGCATGAAGAGATTAGGCCTACCAGGTTGCAGTTTTTAGAGGAACTATACAAGACAACAAAAGTAATGGGAGAGCCAACATTACTTGCTTATAAAGATAAGTTTGATATCGATTTTGATAAAGCAGAATCTTTATACTCTTTTACAACAATAGATGGTAAACATCATTTTGTAAGTAAAATTAGCGATCGGGAGGATATTAAGTATTTGTTGCAGAAATTTGAAAATATTGAAAGCTTTTATATTGCTGATGGTCATCACAGATCCGCTTCAGTAGAAAAATTTCACAGCGACTATCCTGAGCTAGATAATGCATTAAGTCTTTGTTTTGTTTTGCACGAGGATGAATTGGAAATTAAACCTTTTCATAGATTGATTAAGCCTGTTTTAAAAATGGAATTGGACGATTTAATTGAAAGGTTGTCTTCAAATTTCAAAATTCTTAAAATTGAAACTCCATTATATAATCCAGAAAGAAAAGGAGATTTTGGATTATACATAGAAAATGAATGGTTTAAGTTAGAGAGTAAACATTCTTCAGATAAGATGGATATATTAATACTAGAGGATGAAATAGTTAAGAAAATTTTTAATATTGAAAATAGCAGAACGGATTCACAAATTGCTTTTCACCCACATACTGAAGGTTTGACTAGTCTCTTAGATTTAGTTGATACACAAACATTTGAAATAGCAATAACTACAAAACCGTGTAGCTTTCCTGAAGTCAGAAAGGTGTCAGACGAGCAACGTGTATTGCCTGCAAAGTCTACTTTTATTGAACCAAAGCTTCGTGCAGGGGTCATTATTCAAGAATTTATATAAATATAAATATCAACAAAAAAGGTACGCATTGCGTACCTTTTTCTATTAAGCAATATGCTTGGTTAATTAGTTTAAATTTTAGGCTATAGCTAGTTTTCTATTGGTAGCAAACGAATACACCAAGTAAATTCCAACACTAAATACAATCTGGCTAATAAGTGTTGCTCTAAAGAAAGGGATACCAGCATTCATACAAGCCGCTAAACCTTCTAAGTTTTTTGGATACATTTCAAAAAATAGCCATGATCCAAAATTAGATACTAGAAAGAATATTCCTGCTGCTAATAAACTACTCCCAAAAGTGTTTACTAAAGATGGTTTCTTAGCTAAAAGTATACCTATACCAATTATTAGGGCAAACGCTGCATAAACAAAAAAGAAACTAACTGAAAATAAGTATTCAAAATTTGCTGCAGTTTGCGTGGCAAGCACTATATCACTTATGAATAATGCTGCAAAGGGTAGGGCAAAAGCTAAAATCCTGTTTTTAAATAAAAATGCTCCCATAAGAGCAATGGCTCCCATTGGATTAAAATTTGCTTCAGGCATAATAATTCTAAATACAACAAGCACAAACATTACAGCTGATACTACAAATACTTCGTTTCTTTTCATTACTCTTTAATAATTTCGGCAAATTTATCATTCTTTTTTGTTTTAATAGAAGTTGACAATTGCCACTATTAACATTATGACTTTACGCATTCGTTAAAAGATACTATATCAGGCGATTAAAAGAAACAACTATATCGATAGTTTAAGTAGTATTTAACAAATGTAAAGAGTTTGTTTAACAAATGTTAACTTAACAAATGTTAACTTGTTTACATTTGTTATCAATTAAGTATGATTAATAAAAGAGTCAATAAGCTAATAGAAACACTAGCCGTTAAAAAGTCAACTTTCTCATCAGCAACTGGTATTAGCACTGTAATCTTATCACACATAGGTTCTGGTAGAAATAAGGTTAGTCTTACGGCTGTAGAGCAAATTCTAAAAGCTTATCCCAGCGTAAATTCAGAATGGTTGATTCTTGGTAAGGGGGATATGTTTAAAGATTCTACTAACAATGATGATCTTAAGGCTATCAGGTCGAAAGTTGAACAGTTGCAGGTGAGCTGGAATGAGAGTAATCGTCTTTTAAATGCAAGAATTGAGTCATTGATTAAACAAATTGATGCTCTAGTAGGTTAATACTATATCTTATTTATCCTTAACAGTATATTGCAAACTTAAATGAACCAATTTTTAACTACTTTACTTGCTTTCAGTATTCTCAATGTATTTGCTATTAGCGACCCAAACCGCCCAATAATTCAAAAACACATAAACGAGAGTATAAATAAGAAGAATTCTGATGTTAATTTTATAATCAAAAATGTGGTCCCAGGCTCAAATAATGTTCAGCACTATTATGGTATTCAACACCTTGATGGATACGAAATATTTGGAACGAACTTCAATATTTCTATAAGAAAAGGTGAAGTAGTTTCATATAACCAGAAGTTTCTAGTAAATCCCAACAGTATCGCTAAGACCACTGACAGGTTATTGTCTGCAGCAGATGCTATTCAAATCCTTGTTCAGGATATACCAATATCAAAAAATGAGGTTAAGCAAGTTTCTAAATCTCAATATAATTATGTTAACTACTCGCTTTCAGATGAAATTATCAAAGTAAACCAGATGTGGTATTTGGACAACAAAAAATTAATTCCTGTTTTTGAAGTTTCACTGTATGAAAAAGATCACTTGCATTGGTATAATACAAGGATAAACGCAGTTACCGGAAAAATAATAAATCAAAACGATTGGGTTACTCACTGTAACATAAATCCTACAATTTCAATTGCTTCATCAGCTCCAAAGAAAACGCAGGTCGCAATGAAACAGAAAAAAACGGGTAGTTCAAGCTACAATGTTTTTGCCCGACCTTTAGAAAGTCCCAATCACGGTAACAGAACTATTGAGGTTGATCCGGAGGATGCTGATGCGTCGCCATATGGATGGCACGATATTAATGGTGCAGCTGGTGGTGAATACACTATTACAAGAGGTAATAATGTTTATGCAAGTGAAGATAAAAACAATGATAACTCTCCTGGTAATAGTCCTGATGGAGGTAATAATTTAACTTTTAATGATGATTTTGATATAACCAAAAGTGCAAGCCTTTACACTGATGCAGCTGTTACGAATTTGTTTTTTTGGAATAATTTAATGCACGATATCTGGTGGCATTATGGCTTTGATGAATCAAGTGGAAACTTTCAACAAAATAACTATAGCAATGGAGGCGTAGGATCAGACTTTGTTAACGCTGATGCTCAAGATGGAAGTGGAAATAACAATGCAAATTTTGCAACACCGCCAGATGGACAAAATCCTAGAATGCAAATGTATTTGTGGAGTGCATCTACTGCTGGTGATTTTTTTCAAGTAAATTCTCCTTCCATTGCAGCTGGAAAATATTTATCTAATACAGCTCAATTTGGCCCTCCTTTAACTGCTAGCCCAGTTAAAGGAAATCTTGTTTTGGTAAATGATGGTACTGCTAATCCAGAAAAAGGTTGTAGTAACTTAATCAATGGTGCTGCAGTAAGTGGTAATATTGCTTTTTTAGAAAGAGGGGATTGTAATTTTACAGTTAAAGTTAAAAATGCTCAAAATGCGGGAGCAAAAGCCGTAGTTATTTATGATAACAGTGGCAATAACCCGATTACCATGGGTGGAACAGATGCTTCAATAACAATACCTTCGATATTGATTAAACGAACTGATGGTCTTTATTTGAAAGGACTTTTGAGTTCTCAAAATGTTAATGTCTCATTGTACGACTCTAGCTTTGCTTCCTCTAGTACCTATGACAGTGATTTTGATAATGGAGTAATTTCACACGAATATGGACATGGCATATCTGTGCGATTAACCGGTGGCCCAGCTTCTTCTGGATGTTTATCTAACGAAGAACAAATGGGAGAGGGATGGAGTGATTTTTTTGCATTGGTAATGACCACAGATTCGTCTTACGATGGTAGTGAAAGTAGAGGAATAGGAACATATGTTCAAGGAAACCCAACTACAGGTGGAGGGATTAGAACTTATCCGTACAGTACTTCTACTTCTGTTAGTCCATATACCTATAATAATATCAAAAACTTTTCGGTACCTCACGGTGTAGGAAGTGTATGGTGTTCTATGCTTTGGGATTTATATTGGGCCTTAGTAGATGAGTACGGTTATGACTCGGATATTTATAATGGTACGGGCGGAAATAACATTGCAATGCAATTGGTTATAGACGGTTTAAAACTTCAACCGTGTAATCCTGGTTTTGTTGATGGAAGAGATGCTATTCTAAAAGCAGATCAATTAAATAATAGTGGCGATAACGAAAGGTTAATTTGGCAAGTTTTTGCCAGAAGAGGTCTTGGTTATACAGCCAATCAAGGTTCAACAGGGAGCAGAAGCGATGGGATTTCAGGGTTTGGGTTACCTCCATATTTATTAGGTGAATTAACCCTAGAAAAGTTGGCAAGTACCGAAATAGAAAATAATAAGGAATTAGAATATAAGCTTGTTGTTAAAAATAGAACTTTAAACACGATTAAAAATTTAGTTTTAAGGGATACTCTAGACGGAAATCTATTGTTAGATGAGAATAGTTTGTCTTGCAATGCAACGTATTTAAATTCAGTTATTGAAATTAGTTTAGATAGTATAGCCTCAAAAGATAGCTTGGTATGCTCATATATTGTGACCCCTAAGTTTGATAAAACTTCTGAAGAATTGTGGGTAGATGATGTTGAAAACGGTGTAAATAATTGGGAAGTAACGGCAGACCAGGGTACTGGCAACTGGGTTATAACCACAAATAGAAAAAATAGTGGAGCCAATAGTTGGTTTATTAAGAATGAAGATGTGTCTACCGATTATTCTCTTTCTCGATCTTTCAACCTTGAGGGTAAATCTCCAATTCTTTCGTTCGCTCACAGGTACAATACAGAAGATACTTGGGATGGAGGAGTAGTAGAAATAAAATCAAATGGTGGAGCATGGGAAGATGTTGATGCTCTTTTTGTTCAAAATGGGTATAATGCACAAATTCAAAGTAATCCTGCAAGTGCACTTTCAGAACGTAAAGCATTTACAGGAAATAGTAAAGCCTTTATAGTGAGTAAAGTTGATCTTTCAAATTATACCGGATCAGAAATAGAGGTAAGGTTTAGATTTGCCAGCGATGGTGCAGCTTTAGGAGAGGGTTGGTATATTGATGATATTAAAATTGAAGATGCGGTTTCCGTATCCAATTACCTACACGTTTCGTTTGGAACTGACAAGGAGTCAAGAGTAGGTGTAAATACTTTTATCACTGGACAAGGTCTAAAAGCAAGTGTAAACGAAATTGGTTTGTCAGAATTATCCATCTATCCAAATCCTACCGAAGATTTCTTTACAGTTGAAGTTAAAGAAGACGTAACTTTTAAATTAACAGTTGTTGATGTAATTGGTAAAGAAGTTTTGACGAAGCAAGGCAAAGGTAAGAGTACATATAGCTTATCTAACCTTAAAGCTGGTGTATATACCGTTAATGTAGTATACAACCGTATCTTATATACCACGAAACTTTTAAAGGAATAAAAGAAGGGAGTACGTGAAAAGATCTTTTATATAAGGCTGTTATTCTCTTGACTTTATTTCGTCTCTAAGCATAGCAGCCCTATCGTAGTCCTCTATTTGTATAGCTTTTTCAAGCTCGGCATTTAGATCTGAAAGTGTTAAAGAATCAATGTTGTCGTCTGAAGACTTAATCTTAGGTTCATTTATGTGCTGAGGAGCTTCCGGTTCTTCGGTATCATCTTCTTCATAAATAATTCCAGCATCGTCCAAAATGTTTTTGAATGTATAGATTGGACAATTTGCTCTTAGGGCTAATGCAATAGCATCTGACGTTCTAGAATCAATTTCAAATTCTAAATCGCCTTGAGACGTTATAAGTTTAGCATAAAAAACACCTTCTACTAAATTGTCAATAACCACCTCTTTAAGTTCAATTTCATATTTTTCAAATGTATCAAACATAAGATCATGAGTCAATGGACGCGTTGGTTTTAAACCTTCGATTATTAGAGCAATGGATTGAGCTTCGTGACTTCCTATCACTACGGGTAGTTTTAATTTACCATTTTCTTCACCTAAAATTAAGGTATAACTGTTCTTTTGAGAATGTCCAGCGGTTAAACCAATGATATTAAGTAAAATTTTATCACCCATAAGGATTTAAATTAGGAAAGACCTTTAATTTCCTTTGCTCTTTTTAGAAGCCGTGGCACAACATCGAATGCATCACCAACAATACCATAATCTGCAGCCTTAAAAAAGGGAGCTTCTGGGTCTGTATTTACGACACAAATAACTTTACTGCTTCCCACTCCAGCTAGGTGTTGTATTGCACCAGATATTCCTACTGCAATATACAGATTTGGTTTTATAGTTATTCCTGTTTGTCCAACGTGCTCGCTGTGAGGTCTCCATTCCATATCACTAACTGGCTTAGAACAGGCAGTTGCTGCACCTAATGTATCAGCTAACTCTTCAATCATTCCCCAATTTTCTGCACCTTTAAGTCCTCGTCCTGCAGAAACAACTAATTCTGCTTCTGTTAAAACAACCTTGCCTGTTTCTTTATTGGTGGAAACTACATTTACATCTACATCAGAGGCAGAAACAGATGAACTATATGATGTTACTTCTGCATCACTTCCTGTCTCATCAATTCTATATGAATTAGGAATAATAGTTAATACTTTTTTGTTGTGATTAATGCTGACATTAGCAAATGCCTTACTAGAGAAACAAGTTTTTTTAACACTAAACCCAGCTGACGTATCAACCATATCAATAACTCCTGTAACCAAGGCTGAATCTGTTTTTACTGCACAAAGTGGAGCCAAAGATTTACCGCTATATGTTTGAGATACAATAATTGTATCAATATCATTTGCTTCAGTAAGTTCACTTATTGCTTTTGAATAAGCTTGAGGGTTATAGGTATTAAATACATCTCCCTCAATATTTATTTCTTTATCAGCACCAAACCTGCCAAGGTTTTCATTTCCTTTGTTTCCAATAGTAACTGCAATGCAACTCGTATTAAGTTGCTTTGCTAAATCTTTACCATAGGTTACAGCCTCAAAACTTGATTTTTTGAATGATCCGTTATCACTTTCTGCAAATACTAAAATTGCCATATCCTTCTTATTTAAAATAATTTTTCGTCGTTATGTAAAATATCCATTAATTGTTCTGCATTTTCAGCGTCAATCATCTTAACACCACTTTTTTCTTGTGGTAATTCGTAGCTACTAAAATTAGTATAATTATACTTATCAATAGGAGCCACAACATTTAGAGGTTTGCTTCTAGCCATCATAATTCCTCTCATATTAGGTATTCTTGGCTCGCATAAATCTTTTTGTGCACTGATTACGCAAGGAGTGGAACAAGCAAGTGTTTCTCTTCCTCCATCTATATCCCTTGTTGCTGTCACGGTATCTCCTTCCGTATCAATTTCCATTGCAACGTTTACAAAAGGAATATCTAAGATCTCAGCTATTAATCCACCCACTTGACCACTATTGTAATCAATGGACTCTCTGCCAGTTAATACTAAATCAAAATTTCCAGTTTTAACTTGTTCTGCAATTTGTGCTGCAACGAACATTCCATCGCTAGGTTCTGCATCAACTCTTATCGCATCTGCAGCTCCAATTGCTAAGGCCTTTCTAATAACTGGGTCTGCATCTGCATTACCCACGTTGATTACACTAACAGAACCCCCGTTTTTTTCAGTTAACTCTAACGCTCTTGTTAGAGCTAATTCATCATACGGGTTAATGATAAACTGAACACCAGACTTATTAAATTGACTGTTGTCATTTGTAAAAGTTATCTTGGTTGTAGTATCTGGTACTACACTAACACAAACTAATATTTTCATTCCAAAAAAATGTCTTAAAATTGAGGTGCAAAAGTACAATTTATAGGTTAAGATAAAGCACAAATGGATAGAATAGAACAGATAAAATCCTTTTTAGAAAAAACACCTAAAGATGCTTTTCTTAATTATGCTCTGGCTATTGAATATGTTGGTCTTGGAAATGATAAAAAAGCATTGATTATTTTTAAGAAACTGATTGAAGAATTACCTGATTATTACGCAACTTATTATCATATAGCTAAGCTTTATGAAAGAATGGACGAAGAAAATCTTGCCATTAATATGTACGAGCAAGGAATGGAAGTTACTTCCCGGTTGAATGAAAAACACGCTTTTGGTGAGTTAAGAAGTGCCTTTGAAGAATTAACGTTTTAAATTAAATTTCTTTTTTTGCACCAATGAGCAAATTTGTGGTTAGGAATCCGAATTTTAAGGAAAACATAATTGAGAAATTAAAGGGTCAGCATTTTATGCACCATATTGGTTTTAATCTTACTAAAATTTCAAAAGGTAAGGTGGTAGGAGAGATGCCACTTAAGCAAATTCACAATCAACAATTTGGTTTTGTGCATGGTGGAGTTACCGCTACTTTAATGGATATTACAATGGGATTTGCAGCTTATACATTAGTTCCAGAAGGTTATGGGGTGGTAACTGCTAGTTTAGGGATAGACTTTTTAAATCCTGGTGAAGGTGAAAAAATTATGGCTGTTGGTAAGGTAGAAAAAGTTGGGAATAAACTGCTTTTTTGCAAGGCTAAGTTATTTACCTTTAAAAATGGAGCCAAAAAAAAGATAGCTAGTGCTCGAAGCACAATGGCCGTAATTCAACCAAAAAACAAGGTCTAGAGTTTTGACTCTAGTAAGTGTTCCATTTCCATCTTAAGGCTATTATCTAATTTATTGTTTTTATTTTGAATAAGCCCAATTGAATAGTCAATATTATAGTCTTCTAACCAATTTTTGTAATCACTAGCAAGTGTTTTAATAGATGAAATTATGTAATCAATTTCTTTATTTGTAGTAGTAGGATGAATAGACATCCTTATCCATCCAGGTTTACTGCTACAATCTCCATGATTAAGAAGATCTGTGATGCTGTGTGATTTAAATTCAGAAACGTTTAACAGGTAATGTCCGTAGGTTCCAGCACAAGAACAACCTCCTCGAGTTTGAATACCAAATTTATCGTTGAGCATTTTTACTCCAACATTATAATGCAAACCGTCTATGTAGAAAGAAACAACTCCTAAACGTTTTTTATGTTGATCTGCAAGTATCTGAAGGTTAGAAATAGAAGAAAATCCAGACCAAACTTTATCTAATAATTCTTCTTCACGTTTCATCATATTATCTACACCCATTTCGTCTTTTAAATTAATGCAAAGAGCAACTTTCATTGTTTGTAAAAAAGCAGGTGTTCCTCCATCTTCTCTAGATTCGATGTCGTCTATATATTTGTGCTCGCCCCAAGGATTTGTCCAATCTACTGTTCCTCCACCTGGGTTATCTGGAACGTTATTGTGATAAAGTGCACTATTAAATATTAAAATACCAGAAGTGCCTGGGCCTCCTAAAAATTTATGAGGTGAGAAATATATTGCATCTAAATATGAATCTTCATCTGCTGGGTGCATATCGATGTCAATGTAAGGTGCGGAGCAAGCAAAATCAACAAAACACACCCCTCCGGCTTTATGAGTAGCTTTTGCAATAGCGTGATAATTCGTAATAATTCCTGTAACATTACTGCACGATGTAATCGCTGCAATTTTTGTTTTTCTATCCTTATATTTTTTAAGAATTTTTTTGAATTCTTTTAAGCATACTAAGCCATCTTTATTTGGGGGTATAATTATTACATCCGCAATTGTTTCCAACCAAGTAGTTTGGTTAGAGTGATGCTCCATATGGCTAACAAATACAATAGGTACATCCTCCTCTTTTACTTCAATCTTATTCTTATACGTTTCATGTATTTTAAGACCCAAAATTCTTTGAAATTTATTGACTACCCCAGTCATTCCACTGTTTCCTGAAATTAGAACATCTTTTGCATTAGCATTAACGTGCCTTTTTATTATCTCTCTTGCCTTATGATAAGCGTGAGTCATAGCCATTCCTGTGCTGTTAGTTTCGGTATGTGTATTTGCTACATATGGCATAATATCATTACAGATACGTTCTTCAATTGGTCTGTAGTTTCTACCGCTTGCAGTCCAATCGGTGTAGACAATTTTTTTCTTTTCACCATAAGGGGTATCTAAGGTGTTTTCTATGCCTATAATGTTGTGTCTAAATTTAGAAAAATATTGCTCCATTGGGATTTGCAATTTTAATACATATATGCGTAATAAATTAACCCCTCAAATTTGAAGAAGCAGATATACATTGATTTTAAAAGTAGTGCTACTTGAGAATATTTTATTTTATAAAAATAGAAATTTTGTGTTAAAGATAAATTTACATTTGCAACTTTAAATGAAGGTAGTAATTGCTGGTGCTGGAGAGGTTGGGTATCATTTGGCTAAACTTTTAACCAAAGAAGCTCATTCCATAGTTCTTATAGATACAGCTACAAAAGTTTTGCAACGTGCTGATTCCGAAATGGATTTACTTACAATCCACGGAAATGCGTATTCTCTTAGTGTTTTAGATCGAGCAGGAATTGAAACAACGGATTTGCTTATTGCTGTTACAAGTAGCGAGACAACTAATTTAACTATTGCTACCCTAGGTAAACAATTGGGTGCAAAAAAAACAATTGCTAGGGTAAATAATTCAGAGTTTTTAAAGCTTAAAGATCGACTTGATTTAGGGGGTATGGGTATAGATGTTATTATATCTCCAGAAGAACTTGCATCTAAAGAAATAATAAGATTGCTTAGGCGTTCGAGTTTTACCGATGCATTTGATTTTGAATTTGGCAAACTGACATTATTAGGTGTCTATTTAAACGATAAGAGCAAACTCTTAGACAAGAGTATAAAGGAGTGTGCCGCTTTTAATAATGAAAATAACTTCATTACAATTGCTATTCAAAGGGATGGTGAAGCTATTATCCCCAGAGGAGAATTTGTGTTTAAAACAAATGATCATGTCTTCTTCTTATGTATACCTTCCGGTATTGATAAAATTAGAGATATATGCGGAGCTGCAAGGTTAGAAGTAAAGAATGTAATGATTATGGGAGGTGGTAATGTAGGATTTAATACTGCTAAAAGATTAAGCAGAAGAAAAAACGTAAAGTTAATTGAGTCGGATGCTGAGCGATGTGATGAACTAGCAGATACGCTTCCAGAGACTTTGGTGATAAATGATGACGGTCATGATGTACACTTACTGGAGGATGAAAATATTTCACAAATGGATGCATTTATTGCCGTTACCGGTAATTCAGAAACCAACATAATGAGCTGTTTGGTGGCAAAAAACCATGGAGTAAAAAAAACCATCGCAATGGTAGAAAATATTGATTATATAAATCTTTCGCAAACTATTGGTATTGATACACTCATAAATAAAAAGTTAATAGCAGCAAACAATATATTTAGGTATGTTAGGCAAGCCGATATTGTAAATATTGCTGGAATACATGGTGTGGATGCAGAGATTCTTGAAGTTTATGTAAAAGAAGATTCAAAAGCGACTCAAGTACCCATTTTTGAGCTGAAATTTCCAAAAGATGCTATTATAGGTGGGGTAATAAGAAATGGAAAAGGTTTTGTTGCTGGTAAAGATTTTCAAATCAATGCCAAAGATAAGGTGGTGGTTTTTGCTCTACCAAGTGCAATTAAAAAAACATTGGAGTATTTCGCATAGTGTTTCATTTTAAGGCCATACTTCATATACTAGGTACGCTGTTGTTGCTTAACGGTTTGTTTATGGCAACTATTTTGCCTGTAAGTTGGTTTACCAATTCTGGAGACTTTAATGTAATGTTAACCTCTTCTGTAATCTGTTCAAATCTAGGTTTGTTAATATGGTTTCTTACACGTAAGGTGAAAAAGGAAGTTGGAAAAAGAGATGGTTATTTAATTGTAACATTTGGTTGGGTCATACTAGGTTTAAGTGGATCTTTACCTTTTATTTTAAGTGGTCAAATAACATCCATCTCTTCGGCAATTTTTGAGACGATTAGTGGGTATACCACAACAGGTGCTTCTATTTTAAATGATATAGAAGCAGTACCAGAGGGAATTTTGCTTTGGCGGAGTATGACTCAGTGGATTGGGGGAATGGGAATTATTGTATTAACTGTTGCTATTCTACCTATGTTTGGTGTTGGAGGAATGGAAATGTTTATGGCAGAATCTCCTGGACCTTCTTCAAGTAAATTACACCCCAAAATTACAGATACTGCCAAAAGACTTTGGATAATTTATGTGTTACTTACTTTTATTGAAACAGGACTTTTAAAACTAGCTGGTATGAGCTGGTTAGATGCTGTAAATCACTCGTTTACGACAATGAGTACGGGTGGTTTTTCCACTAAAAATGCAAGTATTGCAGCTTTTAATTCACCTTTAATTGAATATATTATTACGGCATTTATGCTTGTTGGTGGTATTAATTTCAGTATGCTGTATTTCATTTTTAAAGGCTTGTTTAAAAAGGCGTTTAGCAATGAAGAGCTTAAAACATATTTAGGAGTTATAATCTTTTTTGTTGTGCTTATTGCCGGGGTGTTGCATTATAATTCAGGTACTTCTTTTGAAGCTAGTTTTAGACACAGTGCTTTTCAGGTTGTTACTATTATCACTACAACAGGTTTTTCAACTCAAAACTATGCAGAGTGGGTTCCATTCGCTTATATGTTAATAATCTTTTTAATGTTTACAGGAGGCTCTGCAGGTTCTACCGCTGGAGGTGTAAAAATCGTTCGTCATTTAGTTATTCTTAAAAATGGATACTATGAGTTTAAGCGATTACTACATCCTAGGGCCATTTTACCTGTTAGGATAAATGGAAATGCTATCGAAAAAAAAATTGTTTATAATGTCTTGGCTTTTTTCTTTATCTACTTACTTATTTTTATTCTTGGGGCACTTGTAATTAGTGCTTTTGGTTATGATATTGTAACATCTGCAGGTGCCAGTATAGCTTGTCTTGGAAACATTGGACCGGGCATAGGAGGTGTTAATCCAAGTCATAACTTTTCTTTCTTTTCAGGAGGGACTCAAGTGTTCCTTGCCTTTCTTATGATACTTGGTAGGCTAGAGCTTTTCACCGTCTTAATCTTATTTACTCCGGCTTTTTGGAAAAAGGTGTAATATTTGCCTATTTCATGACTATGCGGTTATAAAAAAAATCGTAAATTGCAACGATTAGATTTTTATGGTGCTTTCGACGTTTTCAAATAGCAAAACGGACCATAGTTTCTTATCATCAAATTTTTAATTTAAAACTATCAATGCGTAAACTTTTAATAATCTTATTACTTGCATCTTGTTTTAGCACCTTAGCTCAAACCAAATCAAATAAAGGTAAATTATTTTGGCTAGGTTTTATGGCTCATACTGAAGGTACGGATGCAGGAACCTCGCTATATATTACTTCAGATTCTAATACCACAGGAACAGTTTCAGTGCCAGGTAAATCTTGGTCTACTAACTTTACTGTAACTGCAAATAACTTAACTGTAGTTACAATTCCTTCTTCTGTAACGTATGATGGTTGTGCAGACTGTACCAAAGATAGAGCTGTAAAAGTAACTTCAGCAGATAATGTTATTGTATATGCCCATCATTATGAAGGTAATAGGTCTGATGCTACCTTAGTTCTGCCTGCAAGTACCTTGGGTAAAGAGTATTATGCAATGGGATATGAACAAAGTTCGAGCGGAAATAGTGGTAGAAATGTTTTTATAATCGTAGGGACAAAAGACAATACGAAAGTAAATATTACACCATCTGTTGATTTAAGAAGCGGCACAGGCGGTACTTTACAAGCAAATACAAAGTATCAAATTACGTTAAATGAAGGCGAGGTATATCAAGGAATCGCTAGGCAAGGTTCTTCAACGTACGATGTAACAGGAACATTTATTGAGGTAATTGATACAGGGTCTACTGCAAATTGTAGAACTGTAGCAGTATTTTCTGGTAGCAGTTATACTCGTATAGGAAACTGCTCAGGAGGCTGGGGTACTTTTAATTCTGGAGATAATTTGTTTGAACAAATGTTTCCTACAAATTCTTGGGGTAAAAATTTTGTTATTGTACCAGCCTTAGGAAGAAAAGAAGATAATTTTAGATTTTTAGCAAGAGATGATAATACTCAAGTGTACGTTTATAAAACAAGTGGAGCACCAGATATATTGTATCTCGATGAAGGAGAAATGGGCGAAATAAAAGGAGTTGATTATACCAGAGGAGTACTATCGAATAAACCTATAATGGTTGCTCAGTTTCAAAAAACTTCAAGATGTGATGGAAATAATAGAGTAGGAGATCCTTCGATGACAATTCTTAATCCGCTAGAACAAACTCTAAAAGACATAACACTTTATTCTAGTGAGTATTATGACATCGATAACCATTATATAAATGTTGTTATTCCCACATCAGCTGCCAGTTCGTTTAGAATTGATGGGTCTGCAGCATCATTTACCTCTGTTCCATTATTTGGGGCTTACAGTTATGCTAGGCTAACAGTAAATAAGGGTACACATAGGTTAAAAGCTGATGCTGGATTTATAGCTACTGCTTATGGAGAAGGGCAATATGAAAGTTATGGATATGCCGCTGGAGCAAATGTCAAGGATTTAAGAGCATCTATAGTAGTCGCAAATTCTGCTCAAAGCAATGAAATATCGAATTGTTTAGGACAAGCAACAGATTTTAGGGGTAATGCTGAGTACTCTGTTACAAAATGGGAATGGGATTTTGGTGATGGCAATATTGATTCAGTTCAAAATCCAAATCATGTTTATTCTGATACTGGTCTTTATCAGGCTCGATTATATACGTATAAACCTGCTTATGATGGTTGCTCAAATTATGATTCTGCTTTTATTGACGTTCGAATATATGCACCACCTGTAGCCAAATTTGCGACGGGTCCATTGTGCGACAGTTCAGTTGGTCGTTATTATGATTCTAGCTTTATTCCGGCTCCAGAAGAATGGAATTTTACAAAATGGATTATTAATGGCGGAACTCCGAAGTATAGTAAAAACACAAGTCAGTATTTTGATACCACAGGCAAGTTTGAAGTCATAATGGAGGTAAGTACAAAACATCAATGTAGAGATACCATTACAGATTCTGTAACCATATCACCTAACCCAAGTGCACTATTTACTGTGGCAGATGCTTGTCATAAAGACTCTGCTTACTTTGTAAACACATCATTTATATCTTCGGGAAATTTGGCAAGCTACAAATGGTATTTTGGAGATGGAGATTCTTCCATTTTAGCTAATCCTGCACATAAATATAGCTCTTCTGATTACTATTACATCGATTTAATTGCAACGTCAGATTCTGGTTGTGTAGGATCTTATATGGATTCGGTATATTGTCATCCTTACTTTAAAGCTCAATTTAGTTTTAATGACACTTGTTTAGGATTGCCTAATACATTTAATAATACTTCAGTAATTTTTGGAGGCGATTATACAGATACAACTTGGTACACTTCAGAAAATGATACGTTTACTACCTACAACTTAACCAAAACATTTGCAACTCCAGGCAGCTATACAATAGATTTAATTATGGAACAAGATAGTTACTGTTTAGATACATTCAGTCAAACTATTGATGTACATAATCTAGCTACAGTAGATTTTGAAGTATCAGAATCCTGCTTTGGTGATAGTACAACTTTTACAGATAAAAGTACAATTACAACCGGCACTTATACCTTAGATTGGGACTTTGATGATGGTTTTACAGGTGATAAGACTGTTGAAAAAGTATTGTATACAACCAGCGGAGCAAAAAATATAGAATTAAAGATTTTAACAGATGAAGGATGCGAGACGTCACTTGGTCAATCTATAGTAATCACAAAACCAGAAATTACATCTATTATTAAAACTAACATGTGTTCAAATGAGTCTCAAAAACTATATGCAACATATAGCTTAGGCTTAGATAGCTTTATTAGTAATTCTTGGCGTATTGATGGTATTATGATGTCAACATCAGACACCCTTAGTTATGTTCCATCTTCTGCAGGTATTAAATATGTTGAATTAACAAGTTCTACGAAGAACAATTGTACGGTTGTTTTCTTAGATAGCTTTGAAGTTTATGCATCACCAAGCACTAATTTCTTTGTTGTATCAGTATGTAAGGATCAAGATCTTTTGCCTACCAACAATTCAACCATAGACATACCTGAAATTATTACTTCTAATAAATGGTACCTAAATAATGTTTTGGTGTCTTCAGATCCTTCTCCTACAATTACAACAACAGTGGATGGAAGTAATACACTAAGACTTGTTACAGAATCAAGCAATGGTTGTTTAGATTCAATCACTAAGTCATTTGGAATACATCCGCTTCCTCAGGTTGATTTTTTAATTGGAGCTACATGTTTTGGTGAATCAACAGTTTTCAATGATAACAGTACTATAAATTCTGGTACAAATAATACTTATAGTTGGGAAATAGAAGCTACTAATCCTTCAGGTATAAGCACATCATACACTTTTGGAGCAACTGGAAATTATAATGTTAAAGAAACTGTAATTAGTGATAAAGGTTGTACCGATACCTTAACCAAGGTGGTTACAATTGATCCATTGCCGGTTTTAGACATTTCTTTTGATGATTATGAAGGTTGCGAACCTTTTTCGCCAAATGTTATCAATAACAGTAATATAGAGTCTGGCTCTATTGATAATTATGCTTGGAATTTTGGGGATGGAAATTCAACTTCAGGAGCAAATCCAACACACACTTACCTAAATCCTGGCTCTTTTACGGTAAAAGTTATTGCCACTTCCGATCAAGGGTGTATTGATTCATTTACTCTTGGTCAACAAGTTACAGTTCAGTTAAGGCCTACTGCAGATTTTAATTTTGACCCCAAAGAACCAAGCGTTTTGATTGCAGAAGTTACATTTAAAGATAGTTCTTCTTCAGATGCTACAAGTTGGAATTGGACCATCGGAGATGGCACTACGCTTTCAGGATCTTCTGTTAGTCATACCTTTAATGATTCCGGTGCTTTTGCTGTAGAGCTAAAAATTGAAAACAGTAATGGTTGCAGAGACAGTATAACAAAGAGCATATATGTAAATGCAGATTTATTTGTTCATATTCCAAATGCTTTTTCTCCAGATGGAAATGGAGTAAACGATTATTTTGGAATTGGAGGTCTAACGCAAGGTGTGGTAGATTTAACACTTACAGTTTATAACCGTTGGGGTGAAAAAATATTTGAAACTAATGATGTAAATGATAAATGGGATGGAACTTATAAAGGAACTGCTGTGCCGCAAGGAGTTTATTTGTACAAGGCTAAATTCACTAATCCTAAACAATCAAAGTGGTTCTATAAAAGCGGAGAAATACATTTATTAAAATAGTTTTATTTAATTGTTAAATATTAAGCTGCAACTTGTTTAATAAGGAAAAACGATAAAATGTTTAAAGTATTTCTAATTCTTGTATCTTTTTTAGTCTTTTCTTGTACTCCGAAAAACGGAGATAGAATCCCATCGTTTGAGTATGTTTCATTAAATGGTGAAACAGTAAATTCAAAAAGTATTGAAGGAAAGGCTACTGTAATCTGTGTTTGGGCAACTTGGTGTGGAGACTGTATACGAGAAATTCCAGAACTCAATCAATTGGTGGAGAAGTATAAAGGAAAGGATGAAGTAGCGTTTTTAGCTTTTAGTGATGAGGATAAGCCTACTGTTGAAAAATCTCTTAATAGATTTCCTTTTAAATTCACTCATTTAGTCAATTCAAAAGAGTATTCTGATAAACTAAAAATGGGGGTAACAAAGCATTTTCCGCAAGTTATGCTTATAAACAAAGACTTAGAAATTGTTTTTAATGTTACAGAAAACAAAGAACCAATCTTCGGTGTTTTGGATAAACACATTCAAGAAATAATTAAATAATTTGTTTACAGATTGCATAGCTGTCAATCAGCAGATAAGCACTGAAATATTCAGTAGTGTTGAAACATTAGACGTTACCAGTTGGGAAACAATTAACAACGATAGAAACGTTTATTTGACGCTCCCTTACCTAAAGGGGCTAGAACAAGGACTTCCTTTAATGGATTTTAGGTATATTGTTTTTTATAATGAAAGTAAAGAGCCTGTTGGTCTAGGTTATTGTCAAATTGTAAAAATCACAAAGAATGAGATTAATACTGATGCTTTAACGCAACGGATGGGAGGGATGCTTCCTAAAAATTTACTGAATTCCTTAGATCTTAGAGTTCTAATTTGTGGAAATGCGTTTGCAAGTGGAGAAAATGGATACTTATTTATAACTGATTTTGATCAGTCAGAAGGATTTAAGTTATTAGGTGCCGCAATAGATGAAATTAATTACAGCGAGAAAAAAAGCCAAAGAAAAATTTCAATCTCCCTAATTAAAGAGTTTTGGCCACAAACGTTTAATACTTCCAAGTTATTGAAAGAAAGCGGCTGCAGTGAAGTAAATATCGATGTGAATATGGTTCTAAAATTGGATCCAAATTGGAAATTATTCGATGATTATTTGGCTGAAATGAATTCGAAGTTTAGAACAAAAGCTAAACGCGTTTTTAAATTGTCTAAAGATGTTGTTGAAGTTGATTTTACACAAAAAATTATTGAAGAAAGGCTGAAAGATATTGATGACTTGTATAATTTTATTGTAGACAAGGCCAACTTTAGTTTTGGAAGATTAAATGCCAAAACATTGCTCAATATGAAAAAGGCATTTGGTGAAGATTTTCTTTTTAAGGGGTATTATGTTGAAGATAAGCTTATTGCATTTAGCACGGCAACTGCTTTTGATAATGTTCTAGATGGAAATTTTATTGGTTTGGATTATGATTATAACCAAGATTATGGAGTTTATCAGAGAATATTATACGATTTTGTTAAACACGCTCTTAAGATTGGAGCAACAGAAATTAGAATCGGCAGAACTGCAGAAGAGATAAAAAGTGGAGTAGGTGCCCATCCAGTTGAAATGAAATTTTATGCAAAGCATAGAAATAAAGTTACAAATGCTATTTTAAGACCTTTTGTACAAAAGTTAAAACCCAACACATTTAATTTGAGAAAGCCATTTAAAGCTTCATTTTACCAATAATGGATTCTTTGACTCAGATTGTTCTTGGTGCAGCGGTAGGTGAAGTTGTTTTAGGTAGAAAAGTTGGTAACAAGGCTATGTTGTGGGGAGCCATTGCTGGTACTATTCCAGATTTAGACGTATATCAATCCTTGTTTTTTGACACATTGCGAGCGAATGAACTGCACAGAGGTTTTTCTCACTCTATACTGTTTAGTTTAATATTTGCACCGCTTATAGCCTGGCTAATCAAAACTAAGGAGAAGGTTTTTCTAATGGCAATACTGACTACTATTCTTGCTTATCCTTTCATAACCATTGAAAATAACTTAGCTCGAGTAAGCATAGCTTGCATTGTTGTAATTGCAAATTTCTTTATATATCGTTCTAATTTCAATTCTACCTTAGCAACTAACAGAGACTGGTGTAAATTAGCATTTTGGGCATTAATAACTCATCCATTATTAGATTGTCATACAACATGGGGTACACAAATCTTGTGGCCATTACCACATAGATTAGCTTGGAATAATATTTTTGTAGCAGACCCTTTATACACCTTGCCATTTTTAATTTTTGTGATTATTGCAGCATTTTATAAGCGAGAATCTATAATTAGAAGAAGATTAAATTGGGTTGGAATTATTATAAGCTGTTTTTATATGCTTTGGACTCTTGGTGTTAAATGGCACGTTCACCAACATTTTGCCAAGAACTTAGTTTATCAAGGTGTTGATTACAAAAGGATTACAACAACACCTACACCCTTAAACAGTATACTTTGGCGAGCAACTGCCGATACAGACAGTTTTTATTATGTGGGCTTATATTCATTATTTGATAAAAAGGAAAATGAAATTAAGTTTACTTCAATAGATCATAATCATTATTTGTTAGAGGATCTTGAAAAAGAAGATGTTATTAGAAGATTGAAATTCTTGAGTAAGAACTGGTATGTAGTGAGGCAAAGAGATTCATCCCTTGATTTTTATGATGCAAGATTTGGCCCTTTACAAGAATCTGATGAAACTATTGACTATATATTCGGATATAATTTAACACGAGAAGGAGGTGTTCTTGAAGCAAAGCAACAAGAAAGGAATGCCACTAAAATGCAACAAGCATTTCAATATTTAATTGAGCGTTTAATGGGAAATAAAAAAAGAGATTTATAAAAATAAATCCCTTTTTAATTTTTTCGGATTAATTAAACCCAAGCACAGATTAATCCATCCATTAGTATTAGTGTAATAGCCTAATAGCCAACATTAATCCAAATGTATTTCCAACCCTTTTGCTCAAATAATGCGTTTGTACCAAGAATAGGTAACACGAAAAATATAGAAACTAATAAGCTATGAAATGCTCCGTGTTTAAAAGTTCTAAATGCTTCTCCTTTTTGTTCCAAAACTTATGCTAGCAATGGGTTTTCTGAGTCTCCATCAAATAATGATTGTAATCCAAATTGGTGCACAACAATTACATTAATAATAATTGCAAGAAGTATTGAAAAAAGGAAACTAACAATAAAAGTAACGGGTCTATTTCCCTTTTTTGCTTTTTCATCTTTCATTCCTGTAACAGACATCCAAGCACTTCCAAACACCTTCTTGCGATAATAAATAAAGCCTACTATCATATGTATTAGGGCCGCCACAATGATTGCAATAAAGTTAATGTTCATAAAATAATTTAAATTGGTTCTACACAAATACAAGTATCTACAGGTAATCGCAAATAGCCAATAATAACAAACGAAAACAGAAACCAATCATTATAAAGCCAATTATTTTATAAGACAAAAGAAGTCTTTTGGGTTTTAAATAGGGTTTAATTTTATCTGCTAAAAATGATTTTGCAAGGTCAATAGAAAATATTCCAATCAAAATTGAAGTAAGAAAGACAAATAATTCTGAGCCTTGAAATTGATTTTTTCCAATGGCAATAAATCCAATCCATACAACAAATACGAAAGGATTAACACCGTTTACTAAAAAACCTTGAGTAAAATAACCTATAAAATCTCGTTTAGAATTTTTAGAAACAGATGCTTCAAACAATAAAGGCTTAAAAATAAACTTTAGACCTAAAGCTAGTAAAATCAAGGCACCAACTATCTTTACCAAAGGTTCAGTTTTAATGCTTTCAATTAAGGAGGCAGTGCTTAAAAAGCAAATTGAAATAACGATTATATCGCTTATAATTATTCCTACAGCGGTCCAAATACCAGCATTTCTTCCATATTGAACTGCATTTTTTATAAGCGTGAAAAATACAGGACCTAAGAGAAATGCAGTGCCAAAACCTAAAAATAAGCCTTTAATAAAAGGCATAAACAAATTAAATAAAAAGACCATTACCAAATAATATTATGCTTCTTTGAGACATTCATTATAAACTTTATAATGCAAAATATTATTGACTATTGATGTTTGATAAAAATTTTTTGTCAGTATAAAAGGTTCCAAAAGGTATTACAGCTGCAACTAAGACAGTTGCATAAGTTTTGAAACCCCAGTTTAGCTTTTGTCGCATTACAATTGCCAAGAAAATATATAATATAAATAATACTCCGTGAGGCATACCTAAGGCTTTAACCCAGGAATCGTTAGCAGCCAGATATTTAAGGGGTACACCAACAAAAAGTAAAAGTAAATAAGAGATCCCTTCTAAGTAACTAATCAATCTAAATAGTTTAATCATGTTTGTAATTACAAAACTATAAATAGCATTTATATACGCTATCTATTTTATATCTATTTAGTGTATATAATATATATTATGTTAACCAAAAAGTTGAAAAAGAAAGAGAGGCTCTTTGAGGACCTCCCTTCCTAGAAGTTATGGTTAATAACAATCTTAAATTTCTTTATGTTTCAAAGGTAATTAATCTTAGCTAATACTTATCATATCTTTTTTAAAGCCGGAATTAGAGACTATTTATTTTCTTCAAGAAATGCTTTCATTTCTTCATACTTATCCATTTTGCTCATTTTAGCATAAATACTCTTCATTGTTTTAGCCAAATCTAAGCGATCTTCCATTGCCATATCATCGTTGTTTTCAAAAACATATTCAAATTGTACAATTTCTTTTTCATAAAGTGCAAAAATCTTTGCTTCATACTGAGCTATTATACTAGGTTTATACACGTTTTTTTCGTCCATTTCTTTAACCAACTCGCCAATCATATTGTTGTACATAACCCCTTTATTATAAGCTGCATCGTAATATTCAGGATCAATTTCTAATATTTTATCGTAATCAGCACCGGCTTTTTCTAAATCACCCATACCTTCATAACTAATTGCTCGAGCAAAATAATATACTGTGTTTCCTGGATCATCTTCAATTGCAATATTGATTTTCTCTATCAGTTCTACGCTTCTTCCTTGCTTAAGATATATATCTAACTCTTTATTAATTAGTAGTTTATCTGTTCCGTTTAAAACCTTTCCCGCCTCAATTACTTCTAATGCTTTAGCAGTGTCTTTTTCTTC